>WNGE01003098.1_pt1 | contig 20445 bp, 20 predicted proteins | sample 5400651 | NCBI WGS metagenome assembly WNGE01 (sample SAMN13153370, study PRJNA577476) | soil metagenome | isolation source: 60 cm soil or saprolite under grassland replicate 2 | place: USA:California | collected 2016-06-15 | reverse complement strand
CGACACCGCGCGGCAGCAGTGAACGGTACGGGTAGTAGTAGTCGCGGCCGCGGCCGATGCGATCCTCGAACCAGCGGCCGCTCAGCACGTCCTGTTTGGTAAGCACATACTCGCCCTGGAGCAGGCGCGTCTGGCGCACGCCGAGTTGCGGCGCGGTGTCGACGAGTTGGGCACGCTCAAACCCGGGTAGGTTGGCGCGGGCAAATTCCAGCGCGCGGAAAATGCGCCGTCGCGCCTCGTGCTCGACATAGGTCTGATCCTCTACGCGCAACGCGTTAAGGTTTGGGATGTGTGGGCCAGTTGCACCACACCACACCGTCGATCGTCGTGCGCAACCACCAGTAGTCCCACGCGCTGCCGTAGATGGCCTTGATCTCACGGTTGAGTCGCTCCGCCTCTTCAGGCTGCGCACGCTCCCAGTCAATCGCCCGCTCGACGTCGACATTTGCGAAGCGGTGGACGACTGTCATGATGTAGGTGCCCAACTCGAACGGTGCTCCAGCGCAGGCAAACACGTCGCCGTCACCCGACGCATCGATGATCGCGCTGGCCAGAATCGCCTCGCGACCCGACTTTGTTTCGAAGATGCCGCCGCGGAGCGCGCTATCCTCGACCAGCGCGTCGACGAACGTCGTATGTAACCGCAGTTCGACTCCGGCCGAGTCCGATCTCGTCGCACAGTCCGCCCACGGTCTTCTCGTGGAGGTCGGCCATGTCGTCAAGCACAATGACCTCGCCGCCGGAGGCCAGACCGCCCAGGTGCCCGTAGCGCTCGGCGAGGATGACCCGCGCTCCGTTACGCGCAGCGGCAATCGCGGCGCATATGCCGGCTGGACCTCCACCGACCACCAGGACATCCGTACGCGCGCTAACCGGAGTCTCACGCGCTGCTTCGCGAATCACGCCGAAGCTCATGCCCGTGGACTCAATGCTAGACGGTACTCGGCCGGTCTCGAGCGCAGCAGCGCACGACATTGGCAGTCGGCCGGCTCGTCCAGGCGGGCGAGCAGACGCAGCTCCAGCTCGCCGATGACCTTCGGCAATGTTTCGACATACAGCTTGTCGAGTGTTGACGTCAGGTGCTGCGGCCGCAGGCCCTCTGCCCAGTTGGATGGAACGTGGTAGTACAACATGTGCATGCCGCACACGCGCGCAAGCGGTGGACTGACGCAGTCGCCGGTGATGATCGGGCTGCCGACGGACTGGCCAAAATAGCGTAGCAGCATGGCCTGGCCCGCGGACTCGAAGGCGCCATAGTGCCAGCGATTCAGAATGACGCGCGCCTCGTGACCATGGACGCGCCGGAACGGCGATGATGGCAGGCGAGCGAGCTCATCCGCCCAGGCGCGCGCTAGGGAGGGGCAGAACGGCTCATCCATGAGCGGCACGCGCTCGGCGAGGGTGCTCTCGAGCACCGTGCCGGGCAGACCAGCCGGCGGCGCATCCAGGCTCATGAACGACCACGGCAGAACCATGTCGCCGGGCTGGACCGCGTCGTCGCCATCGCGCCAGTCACACGTCCCGCTGGTGCCGCCGACAATCAACACGCGCACACCGGCCTGCCACAAGAGCCAGAACACCTTGTGCTCCGCCTCGCGAAGAATCCAGTCTTCGCCGGCGACCATGCCGTAGCTCGGGATGCGCAGGAAGTGTCGGCCGGTCGGGGATTGATAATGTTCGAGCCGCGGGCCCGGACCGTAGGGCGTTGGTGGGCGGTGCATTCCGAGCAGGGTGCTGCCGCGCTCCTCGGCGAAGGTTGGGAAGCGATCACCGAGCCCCCATAGTGGGCTGCCGCTGATTGTGGCGATCGCCGCGCTGGGTCCGCTGTATGTTACGGAGGGATCAGGCGACGGCACGAGTCAACCTGGCCGCAGCTTCGACCGCCTTGCTCAGCGCTGTGCCCGCATCGAGGCGCGTTGGCTTCCCCTCGCGCAACAGTTGCTCACCGTCGATCCAGACGGCGGAGACGTCCGAGCCGCGCGCAGCGTACACCAGGTTGGCCGCGTCGTCGTGCCACGGTTGGACGCGTGCACTCGACGTTCGAACCGCGATCAGGTCGGCGCGTTTGCCGACTTCGAGCGAGCCAATCTGCCGGTCCAGACCCAGAGCACGCGCGCCGTCGATCGTGGCCATGCGCAGGACTTCGGTCGTGGTCAGCATCGCTGGATCGTCCGCGGCGACCTTGTTCAGCAGGCTGGCCAGCTTCATCTCTTCGAACAGGTCCATGCCATTGTTGCAGGAAGCGGCGTCGGTACCGAGTCCAACTACCGCGCCGCTGGCGCGGAGCGGCCCGATCGGCGCAATACGAGCCTCGAGCTTGGCATTGCTGCTCGGGCAGTGCGCCACGGCGGTGCCGCGACGTCCGACCCGCTCGGCCTGGTCAGGCGTGAGGTAGGTGCAGTGAGCCACCACCACGTCTGGGCCGAGCAGGCCAAGATCGTCCAGGTAAGCAGCGCAATCGTCGCGCGCGCTGACCTCCGCTTGAGATTGCGCGAGGTGGATGAAGACACGCGCGCCCGTGCGGTCGGCGAGGGCGCGCACGCGGCGGAGCACCTCGGGTCCGCACGTGTCGGTGGCATGCGGCCCTATGCCCACGGTCACGCGCGGCGTCCCCGAGACATGCTCGATCAGGCGCTCCGTCGTGGCAAGTGCTTCCTGCGCACCGTCGTCGTAGAGCGAGTTAGCCACGATTGCGCGCAGCCCGCTAGCGGCAACCCCCTCGACGATCGTCGCCATGTGCGCGTAGCGATCCGCAATAGTCGTGACGCCGTTCATCAGCAGTTCGACGCAGCCAGCCAGGGCCGCCGTCTTGAGATCCTCGGGTGTGACCTGTCGCTCGAGTGGCCGCATGCGGCCGCCGAGCCACTCGCCGCGTGGCACGTCTTCAGTCAAGCCGCGGAAGAGCCACATCGGTGTGTGCGTGTGGGTGTTGATCAGGCCCGGCAGCAGCACATGACCGTCGAACGTCTGAACCTTTCCGGGAGGCATAGCGGAGAGCGGCCCAACTGCGACGATCCGTCCGTCGCGCATGGCCAGTGCGCCCGGCGCATGGACCTTCCCGAATGGGTCAAGTGTGAGCAGGCGGTCGGCGGCAACGATCGAAAGGTCGCTCACGTCGTGCTCGTCGTCGGCGGTTTCCAGCGCACGATCAGCCGTTCAGCCAACACGACGGCGCCGAACTGCGCCAGGGCCATGAGCGAGCCGACCACCATCGCCGAATAGAGAAGTCCAGTGCGGAACTCGAAAGTGGCAATCGTGATCAGGTAGCCCAGGCCAGTGTCCGCGCCGATCCACTCGGACACGATGGCGCCAATCACGCACGACGTTGCCGCGATTTTGAGCGCCGAGAACAGGAACGGCAGCGACGACGGCACGCGCAACTTCCAGAACACTTGCGCCGGCGACGCCGACAGCACACGCATCAATTCAAGCGCGCTCGGCTCGACCGCCTCCAGTCCACGCACCATATTGACCAGCGTCGGGAAGAAGGAGATCAGCGCGGCGATGATGATTTTGGGCGTGTAGCCGTTTCCGAACAGCAGTACCAGGATCGGCGCAATGGCGATGATCGGCACCGTCCTGATCGCCACGGCGATCGGGTAGAGCGCCCGTTCTGTCGGCTTGTTGTGCACGAACAGGACGGCCAGCAAGATGGCGATGCCGTTGCCGAGCACGAAACCACCCAATGACTCGATCAGGGTCGCGCCGGTATTGCGCTGCAGCGCTGGCCATTCCTCGAACATCGCCTGTACGACGCGCGAAGGCGCCGGAATCAGGAACTCAGGCACTCGGAAGAGCCGGATGTGTAGCTCCCAGTAGCCGAGCACAGCCAGCATGCCAAGCACGGGCACGAGCACGCGGCGTGCACGCGCCCCGCGGCGGCGCGCGGCAGATCCCGGCAATGCGACCGCGGCGGTGCTCACAGGAGGTCTGTCTCCTCGGTCGACAGCGCCCGGCGCAACGCGGCCGTGTAGCGCGCGAATTCAACGGTTTCCTTCATGGCCGGATCCCGCGGCCGGGCAAGGTCGATTGGCAAGTCGAGTTTGACGCGCCCCGGCCGAGCGGTCAGAACGACCACGCGGTCGGACAGGAACACCGCTTCGGGCGAACTGTGGGTGACGAACAGGATGGTCGTGCGCGTGGCCTGCCAGATGCGCAGCAATTCGGCGTTCATGCGCTCGCGGGTGATCTCGTCAAGCGCGCCGAACGGCTCGTCCATGAGCAGCAGCTGCGGCTCGGTGATCAGGGAGCGTGCGATCGATACCCGCTGGCGCATACCCCCCGAAAGCTGCCACGGATACGAAGCTTCGAAGTCTTTCAATCCGACCAGTTCAAGCAGGCCCCGCGCCCGCGCCGCGTCGTCGCGCGACCCTCCGCTGATCTCGAGCGGCAGCAGTACGTTGCTGATCGCCGACCGCCACGCAAGCAACGTGGGATCCTGGAACACGAAGCCAAACGCCCTGCTCTTGCGTGCAAGCTCAGGTGTGGTGTTCGCCACGCGAATGCTGCCAGCGGTTGGTGTGAGCACGTCGGACACCAAGCGCAGCAATGTCGACTTGCCGCACCCGGAAGGACCGAGTAGCGCGACGAACTCACGCGGTCGGACCGACAGACTCACGTTGTCCAGGGCCTGGATCGACCCGGACGGAGTGGCGAAATGCATCGACACTCCGTCGACTTCGATAGCGCCGGCGGCACCCATGGCGCGCGGACTACTGCTTGGGTCGGTCACCAACGCGATTCAAGATGTCCTGGGTCATCGCGTCGGCCGAGGTAATCGGGTTCTTGAGCAGACCCAGGTCGGCATAGGTTTTGATCGCTTCGTCCCACACTTGAGTGTCCATCCAGCCCCAGCCCTTCTCCTTGGTGGTATCCGACCACATGAAGGGTGCCTCGAGCTTCCATGTCTGCAGCTCGAGGTCTCGTTTGAGGTCTTGACCGTATTTGAGGGTGATATCCGTAGCCTCTTCCTGGTGGTCGGCGGCGTATGCCCACCCTTTGGCGCTAGCCGACAGGAAGCTCGTCATCACCTCCGGCTTGTTCTTCAGGACCTCGTCCGTGGTGAAGTACGTGAATGCGTACAGGTGGATGCCCATATCCCACAACAGCAGCGGGGCGGCGTCTACCCCGATAGCTGCCATCTGCGGCGCGTCGATGACCCAGGCTGTGATCACATCTACCTGCCCGGTCTTGAGCGGCGTGGTATCCGAGCCGATGACCACGATCTGGACGTCGTCACGCGGCAGGTTGTACTTGGCAATGACCGCATCGATCAGCGGTCGGGCGGTCGCCTGGATGCCGATCTTCTTGCCTACAAAATCCTTGGGCGAGTTGATGTTCTTGTCTTTGGTGGAGATGAACGCGAATGGATGCCGCTGCAGAGCTGTTGCGAATGCCTTGACCGGCAATCCCTGCGAACGTGCCAGAAACATGGCGGCAATCGACGATACGTTGCCAATGGTGTTCGAGCCACTGGCTGTCAGCGAGACCGGATCAATGTTCGGTCCACCCGGATCGATCCGCAGGTCGATTCCACGGTCTTTGAAGTAGCCCTTATCCAGTGCGACGAAGTCGCCGGCGTACTGCGAGTTTGCCAGCCAGCCCAGACGCAAGCTGACCTGCTCCGTTTTTGCGGGCGCGGCCTGCGTCGACGCCGGCGCTGCCGCGGCGGTCGTCGGTTTGGCTGCCGAGGTTGGCGCGGTCGACGTGGTCGAGCTGGCACCGCCACTACAGGCGGCCGCCAATCCGCCCGCTAGCGCTACCAGGCCCAAGAAGCTGCCACTGCGCAGCAGCGCTCGTCGCGAGATCTCCTTCTGCATACGATTCATCCTTTCCCCACCTCTGGAAACCAGACAGAACGGCCCGCGGTAGCCGTCTGCGCGTCCCATGCCTGCAGAATGCGAACGGCTTCATTGGCCACGTCGATCGCCGTCTGCACTCCTTCCTTGACCATCGTGTCTGTTAGTCGATTAGCGACCACCGCGCACACGCTACCGCCGCGCAGACCGTACAGTCCGAGCATCGTGAAGATAGTCGCCGCCTCCATCTCGAAGTTCAGGACGCCAGCTTTGCGCAGGTCGTCGAGCAACGTCTCCGAGAAGCTCTGCGTGTAGCCGTTGAACCCGGGCCGGCCCTGACCGGTGTAAAAGGAGGCCGTCGAGGCGCTTACGCCCAGGTGGTAGCGCACACCTAGCCGCTCGGCGGCCTGGATCAGCGCCAAGACGGCCTGGTAGTGGGCCGTAGCCGGGTATTCAAGTCGCACATATTGCGGACTCGTGCCGTCGAGCCGCACGGCGCCCGTGTGGATGATGACGTCACCACACTCGATGTGGCGCTGGATCGCGCCGCACGTGCCGACGCGGATGAATGTGTCGGCGCCGATGGCGATCAGCTCTTCGAGCGCGCTCGACGTCGAGCCGCCGCCAGCGCCCGTCGAGCAGGCCGAGATCGATCCGCCATCGCGCAGCACGCCGGTCGCAGTGACATGCTCCCGTTCGTTGGCGATTTCCCGCCCCTCCGCCCAGCTTCGAACGATCGCGCCGACGCGCGCCGGATCGCCGGGTAGCAGCACGTATCTGGCGACATCGCCCGGTTTGCAGCGAATGTGGTACTGCAGCCCACTTTGTTCGGGCCGAGTAGCGGCGGACGTCCAGGTCATCTGCTGCTGAGTCTCCTTTCTACCGCCCGGCGCACGACGCGAAACGAGAACCGGTCGGTCCGCCAGTGGCTGCGCGACAAGAAAACGGGTTGTCGGTGGGCATCGAAATGCACCTGGTCCATGCGGATCAGCGCCCGCCCGCGCGGAACTGCCAGCGCGCGTGCCAGAGCGGGATTGGCATTGGCCGCCGTCAGCTCACACAGACTGTGGTCGACGTTGATGCCGTATTCCGCGCGCAGAAATTCGAGCAACGACTCGGGCTGAGCAGCCTGGTAGGCGCCAACATTGTGGGCGGGCCGGCCAGCTCGTCGCGCACGTGGCACAGCGGCTCGCCATCGGCCGTCCGCACACGTTCAACGATGAGGATCGATTGACCCTTTTGCAGGCCGAGACGGGCGGCACTCGTCGCATCAGCCGGCGCCGCGCTAATGCGCAGGTGGTGTACGGCCGGTCGGAGGCCCTGGTCGCGCAGGAGCGACGTCGTGCTGCGGAGTGTCTCGAGGCCGGCCCAGCCGAACGATACGCCATCGGTGACGTAGCTGCCCGAGCCGCGGCGACTCACGAGGAGTCCTTCGTGTTCGAGCGCCTTTAGGGCTTCGCGGACGGTGCTGCGGGAGGTCCCCAGCCGCTGGGCGAGCGCCTGCTCGGCCGGAATACGCCGCCCGAGCTCATAGCCCTGTTCAACGAGCAGGTCACGGATGGCCTCACGGGCTCGCGCGTAGAGCGGCCGCGTATCGGCCCGGAGGCGGCGCACGCCACAACGGTATCAGTTGTCCGACAACTTTTCCGACTGACGCCAGCGCACGACCAGGCTTGAACACCTTGGGCCACGCGATGAAGTTTCAACCCACGCCCGCGGACACAGCCCCGACGTGTCGAATCTGCGAGTCAGGACGCGCGTTCCTCGAGCAGCCGCGCTTCGCTGAACACTCGATGGCCGCGCCGAGCGCTGTGCGTCGTTGCGTACTCGGCGTCGCCAATGCTACTGTGTTGCGCGCCGAAACGCTTGCTACACACGGGCCTCCGTTGCGCGATCCGGCGGCATTCGTCTCCCTCGAATTCCGGCTCGATTTCTCCACCGCAAACGCAACACCTCAGACACCGCCACCGCTTCCACCGTTGCCATCAGCGGCGCGGGTGTGCCCGCCCGGCGGACCGCCGGCGATTGGTCGCTGCCATTCTGTGGTGACAACTGACGGAGTGCGGCCCTTCGCAGCTGCTTCCCCGTATGGCATGTCCCCTGATCAGATCAAGGCCGCGTATTCCTTCTCAAAGAATTCTTCCGCCGGGTTCGGCCGGAGCATCGCCATTGTGGACGCCTACCACAGCCCAACTGCCGAAAGTGATCTGAACGTCTTCAGCCAGCAGTACGGTCTGCCGTCCTGCACTATCGCCACTGGCTGCTTCGTCCAGGTGGATCAGCGCGGCAATGTTGGCGGCGCATCAACGGTCGACGAGGGATGGGCGCTCGAGATTGCGCTGGATGTGCAATGGGCGCATGCTATTGCGCCTGCGGCACGAATCCTGCTGGTCGAGGCCGACAACAATAACTATTCAAACCTCCTCGCGGCGGTTGACTACGTCAAGACTCACGCACAGTACGTGTCGATGAGTTGGGGAGCTGGTGAATTCGCCACCGAGACCTTCTACGATTCGCGTTTTGCGCAGGCCGGGGTGAGCTTCTTTGCCTCGTCCGGCGATTCCGGGCTGCCCGCCACCTACCCTTCCGCATCCGCGAACGTCATTTCCGTCGGCGGGACGCATCTGCCTTTCGACACCACCACGCTTACGCTGGTGTTCAACCCTGATGGCACGCTCACAGAAACCGGCTGGAGCGGCAGTGGCGGCGGATGCAGTCGCTACGAGAAGGCAACGGCCGCGCAGACGAGCTTCAGCGGCTATGCACAGGTGAAGTGCCGCGGCAAGCGTGCGACGCCCGATGTGTCACTTGAGGCTGATCCCGTCTCAGGTGTCTCGGTCTACGATGGAACGCCGTACGCTGGCCAGACTGGTTGGTGGCGGGTTGGTGGCACGAGCGCCAGCGCGCCTATGTGGGCGGCCCGGTCAGCGGTGGCTGGCGCAGTGGTGAACGCGAGCTACGTTTACGGCGGGAGCATCACGTATCGTGACATTACCTCCGGCAATAACGGCGCCAGCACGCTGCCCGGCTATGACCTGGTGACCGGTCGGGGCAGTTGGGTCGGGGCGACACCATAGCGCCTGCTTGAGAATGCAGTAGTCCGCGTTCAAGCGTCGGCTCGGCGAGGTCCGCGGGCGGGCGTGCTGACCAGTGCAGAGCAGATCCTGACCTACGCGGCTCGGGTGTCTGAGGGACTCCGCAGCGTGGTCCGTTTCGTTGGAGGGGTTCGCCGGTCTGGAGGTCAGTGCTGAGCGTGGTTATGGTTTCAGCGACCGTTGGTGTCGGGACGCCGATTGTCACTGAGTGGCGCTATCTTTTCTTGGTGTTCGATTCTCGCCGGACACACCGCCTGAGGACGGTTCCCTTTCGACGCCAAGGCTAGCCCAAGGGGGTACTCGAAAGGGCACGCAATCGCCGGGCTAAGCGAACTCAGGCGGTTGCTGGCGACACATTTCGGCATCGCACGACTTTGCGCCCAAGGCGACTTCAGTCGGCAGTGCGACCTCCGTTTAGGGAGCTCGGCGGAGTGCCGGAGGGCGTTTGCTTGTGGCGCCTAGCGACTCACCACGGGCAAAGGCCCCCGGTGCGCGTCCAGTACGCCACCGACACGCCCGGGCTGCCCGAGTCCACCATTACTGCGCCAATGGTGTATCAGGGTGCCGTGCTCGGCGTGCTTTCACCTCAGGACTGACCGTCCGGGTGCATTCCAATTGGATCAATTGTCGCTGCTTCAGGTCGTCGCAGGCCGAGCAGCGAAGGCGCTCACGCGAGGTGGTGCAGCGGGTCGGGCCTGGCCGGCTTCACGAGACCAGCGCCGGATGAGCAGTGGCCACCCCGTTAGCGGGCGCTGCGGCGCGCACCCGATGGCCTGCCCAATGTCAGCACGTCGCAAGGTATTCAATGACCAGGTCGCCGTCCCATCGCGCTCGCGATCTGGCGGACGTCGAAACTCCGCCAGAATTCGGTCGCGCTCCTCTGGGCCGTATTGGATCGGTGGTCGACCCTCCTGCTTGCCGTTCCACCGCCGGCAGGCCGACCTGGTTGAACCGCGCTACCCACGCGGCGACGGAGTCGCCCAGGGCACGCCCGACGAGTTCGGCGGCGTCCGTATACGAGCTGCCATCGCTGACCGCGAGCAACGCGCGCGCGCCACCGATAACGCTGGAGCACTGTGGCTGCGCGCCAATTGCTCCAGTGACCGGCGTTCTGAGCTCGTGAGCGGTCGAAGCGGATCCTTCTTGGTTCGACTCACAACTGCCCTCCTGGGGCAGTTCCTTGAGACTGCCCCGGAGGTTTACCGGATTATGACTCACTTTGGCGAGCCCGGTGTCAAGTGACCCACTAGCTACCAGGACCGTGCGACATCACGTGGGCAACAAACTTGCAGCGGCCGTCGGTTACAGCGAGCTACTGGCGGATGACCTGCGCCTGCCCCAAGAGCTGGAACTGCACGCGCACAAGATCATTGCGAGTGCGATGGCAGCGGCTGAGACTATTGACATCGAGGCCGAAGACGAAGACGAGTCAGAAGTGGATCCCAACATCGATGGCGTGGTGCTCAGTTCAGGGCTGTGGTCGCCGCGCCAGGTAACGCCGATCACGCTGGAAAACAAGACAATCATGACGGCACACGGCAAGGCCAGGACGAATCGCCACAACGATGCCAGGGCCTACGCTAGCCACGTCCACAACAGCAGCCCAAGCACGGCTGGCGCTACCCGCCCGGCTTGCGCTGGAACAGGATGTACTCGATGTCGTTCTTCACGACGGCATTAGGCTCGTAGGGTTTGCCCAGAAAGCTGGAGCCGTTTTCAACCTCAAACTGCGCGTTGGCGATCTTGTGCCAGATGATCGGTGCCAGGTTGTCGAATCCCAGGCGGCGGCACCGCTCCTGAATACTGGCGTGCAGTGGGAACACCACATGCCGCCCGAACTTCCGTCGAGAGGAAGCACACGTCGCCAACGACTACGACCAAACGCCCACCCGGCACGAGCACGCGGTGCACTTCGCGCCAGACGGCATCTAGCTCGTCCAGGAACGAGTCATAGTCGGACACGGCGCCAAGCTGGCCCTGGCGAGTTGGGTACTTCTTCAATATCCAATAGTGCGGCGACGTGACGACCAGGTGAACGCCGGCTTCCAGTAGCTGCCCGTGCTCTCCATCGCCACGTGCCTCACGCCGTGCTCCGTCAGCCAGTCGCTCAACTTCTCCAGATCGTCACTCATCGCGCCGAAGGTGCGTACCTGTTTGCGTGGCTGGCCACCGCTGCCAGGCACAATGGTGCACCCGACGACGAGCTTCTTGTGGATGTCCAGTCCACAGCACCGCTCGTGGACGACTTCCATCGCCGGCCCTCCCCTCAGCGGGACGAGCGAGCAAGGGTGCATGCTCAACTGATCAGAATCTGATCCGCGTGCTATCGGCCTCCACGACGCATCATCCAACGGTGCCTCGGAGCACGCAGGCCCAACTGCCAGACGGGCTCGCGGCACCAGGGAGATACGGCCACTTGGCGCCCGCTCGTCCACCGCTCAAGCCTACGCCGTCATGTCCCCATTTTCATCCCCACTGGTGGCGGGCTCGCCATGGCCAACTGCTAGGGAAGACCCTGCTACGGCAGCTCCCCCGTCGCGCGAGCCGTTCGCACGCTTGTGTAGGCAGCCCGTGGTGAGCCATCGGGATTGGTGATCGCCCACCAGTACTCCTCGCGGTTCTTGTCCCAGGTCGGGTCTGCCAGCGTCCACAACACCATGACGCCGATCCACGGGTTCCACTTGGCACGTGCGTAGTTCAACGCCTCGACGACATTCTCGGCTTTCTTTTGCTCGCTCACCGCGAACCAGGCATAGGCGGGGTGCACTGAATCGGCGGTCCAGCCCCACTCCACGAGCCAGATCTGCCTGGCGGCGTCGCCGTTGTCGGCCATCACCTGCCGCACCTGCTCGACACGGCGGAAGTAGAAGCTTGGATGTGAGAAGTCCTTGAGCGAGCCGAACTGCGCCGCGACCTCCGGGGCCTGAGCGTTGGCATTGACGCCGAGCGCGTCGAACGTGCCTCTCAGCCCGACGCGGTACATCCACCTCAAATAGTCAAGGTCGTCCGCGGAATGGGCATCCGTGACCCCGGTCGGTGACAGGCCGGCGCTAAGCACCACGATGTTCGGATCGGCGGCATGCGCTGACTGGTACGCGCCGCCCAGCAGTCGCACGTAGTCAGCCGCTGAATCGGGGCCGATCGTCTGATTGCCCCACTCGCGGTCGAGGTTTGGCTCATTCCAGACCTGAATGGCGTGGACGCGGCCGATCGTCGATGCGGTGCGATAGCGCGTCACAAACGCCGACACGAAGTCCCAGTAGTCCTGGTAGTTGTCCGGTGGGCCATTGTGAGCGTGATCCTTGCGTGTCCAATACGGTTCGAAATCGAGCCGGGCGATAATCCTGATCCCGGCCGCGGCACTCGCCCGGACGATTCGGTCGGACTCGCTCCACTCAAACTGGCCCTTGCCTGCCCCCTCGATCTCTCGCCATTGGAAGAGGCTCTTCTGCCAGCGGAACCCAGCATCCGTTGCCAGCCGCAGGTCGCGCTGCGTGGTCGACGGCTGACCCCAGATGAACATGTGGACGCCGTAGTCGGGACTCGCAAGTGGGCCGGGCGTTGGCGTGGGCTCAGGTGCTTTTCCTGGGGTCAGCGCGGGTGCCGAGGACGCGGGTGTACAAGCGAACGCAAGCAGGGCAATGAGAGTGACCCCAGCGAGCAGTCGTTGACGCACGCAAAAATCCATGACAAGTAGCACGACTGAGGGTAGCGATCGACGGTGCGCGTCGGTGCAACGCGGGCAGCACAATCGGCTCACATTGGCGTCGGGCGGTCGGGCTCAGCCGACCGAGAGCGGCAGGGTCACGATGTCTTCGGGGCCGGACACGTAGTGCGCATGAACGTAGATGCTCTGCGGGCCGGAGGACGCGCTCACGGGTACCTGGAACGCCCCACCTGGCAGCCGTCCAGCTGAGGCGGAGCCGGCGAGCCGGCCTCCGCGGTCCCGACCAGGATCCAGGAACACGTCGATGCGGTCCGCGCCGGGCGCGAGCACCTGGACGGTAAAGTGGCGCGGGACGTCGGCTTCGGGGGGTGGCGACTGTATTTCCATTCGCGGTCGCGGTGCGACAGGCACGGTTCGAACGCGCAGAGGCGCAGATTTGGGTGGTAGTGCGGGGATCGGCCCGAGCTTCGGCACGACGACCTGGAGGGTCGTCTGCCAGGTGCCGCGCTGTATGGACCGCGCTGCCAGCGTCAGTACGTTCGTCCCGACGGGCACGCGGCTGAGCGGCAGATTGAGCACGAATCCCGCAGTCGCGGCACCCACCTGGTCCTCTGCCGCCGGGGCATCCACGCGCGGTACTCCAAGCTGAGCCGTCGCCAGCAAGGTCTCAGCGGTGGGAGTCTCACCCAGAAAGAGGTCGAGCGTGTCAACGGCCGGCACTCCAGGGTCTGACGGATCGCTCACCCAGCCGGTGATCGCGATGCCGTCGCTGGCGGAGTCGTTCGACACAGGATCGACCCGACCCACCAGCGGATTCAGCACATCGGCATCCCACGACCCAGGTGTCCAACGATCGGCGGTGTCGACGCGAACGTACGGCACGCCGCGCAGTACCCGCTCGAACAGGCAGCGCACGCCTGGCGCAGGATCGGGCGTCGGATCGTAGCACGAGCCGCCGCCCATTGCTCGCGAGCCGTACGCGCTCAACCCACGCCGCGTGTCGGCGAAGGTTTGATCGACCACACGTGGACTCTCGCCATTCCAGACGCCGAAGCCGATGACCTGGCGGAAGTGGCGGACGAATTCGATCTGCTGCATCTCCTGTTGAAGGCGGTCGAGCTCATCATCCGCTGTGTAGACGCCCGGCAGCGCACGCGATGTCCCGAGCTCCTCCACGATCACCGGCAGGCTGCGCCCATCTGGGCAGGGCTCCGCGGTGATGTTGTCCAGGTCCCAGTCGATCGGCATATCGCCCGGTCGATCACGACTGACGAAGTCGTACGCATGCAACGTGTACGCATCGATAGGCGCATCGCAATACAGCCAGCGTGCGATTGACGACTGCCTGTTGCCAGGCTCTATGTGATTCGCGCCCATCGTGCCGGGTAGGATCGGGGTGCTGGCATCCAGCGCGCGCACGTCCGCCGTGGCCTCAACGACAAAGGTCATCAGCGCCGCCGGCTCGGCCGGTGTGTGGAGTTCGTTGCCGAGCTCCCAGGCGAAGATGATGTCTTGGGCACCGCGCGCCTGAACCGTCGTTATGAGCTCGCGGACGAACGTGAGATAGGCGCCGCGCCAGTTGGAGGTATAGAACGGCAGCAGTAGCTGCCAATAATCGTCCAGCCACCCCGCGTTCGAGGCGAGGTCATCTGGCACCTGGCGGTGGTTGTTCACGAGCGCCACGATCAGCCGCACTTGCGCCGCGCGCAGGCTGGGCGCTACATCGGCGATGCGATTGCCGACACGCTCGCCATCCCAGTCCAGCAACCCGTTGTTATCAGTGGCGAAGACGCGAATGATGCCGCTGCCGAGCCAGCGGGCGTACGCCACATCCTCTTCGAGATCGCTCGGGGCTGGATGAAACAGCATGCCGTGCATGTTCACCAGCAGGAACCCGCCGTTCAGCGGATCAGCGGCCGAAAGAAGCGAGCGCACAGGCGCGGCGGGTGGCGAATCACTGGGCATGCCTTCGGCGCTTGCGCTGGGCAAGAGACAGAACACTGCGAGCACCAGCGTGGCCAGCAACACGCCTGCCCGGGTTGCGGCCCACCGCGAGGTACATCCGCTCTCGGGCATCACCGTGAGTGATTCGGACGGCATGCGTCGCGTATCAAAGTACCTGAATCAGCCCGGTACCTGACTCAGCCCGGCCACGGGACCAATGCCTGTGCGTTGGGCCCCCGCGGTACTGGGGTTCGCGCCGGTGGGTGGCCGATGATGGGCCGCACATGCGCGATGACGTCCTCGGCCTTGCCGCGCTCAAGTTGTCCTTCCTGACCAGGCCCACGTCATCCGCGCCGCCCAACTCGAGCAGCGCCAGCACGCCCAGCTTCGTTAGTCAATTGACGCGCGCGACGAATGCTCGCACGGCGTCGCAGCAAACGAATAGCTCGGCTACCAGTAAGTACGTAAGTCCGCTGGCTGGCTCGAAGACCAGCGAAGCCCGGACAACAGCCCAGCGGCCGACGACGCCAATCAAGCGGCAGACAACACCCGCCACCCAGGTGGGAACCACACGCGGGCTCCCGTCGCCCCGGTCCGTCGCGCCCAGGGCGCCGGCGTCATCGACGCTTGGCCAGCGGCCCGCCACCTCAGCGTCCAGCACGCTCACCAGCCCGCCCGCGATCTTGGCTACCCCGTCCACCGCGCCCGGCTCACCGCCGACGAGGCCCGGGTCGACACAGACTACGAGCACCAACACGGCATCCAACCCAACGGCGACCAGCGTTGAGGGCAGCGCATCGCACGCTCGGCCTCTGCAGACGCCGCGGGCCGAGTCGGCGTACCCGAAGGCCCAGACCAGCCGCTCGTCAGCCTTGCCCCTGCGCGCGTATCCCCGCCCTACGCAAGATAATGGGCGCGGCATGCACTGGATCCCGACCACGAAGCAGTCGCCGGCGATCGTCGATCACTTCATCGGCGAGGCGCGGCGCATGGGCGTCAAGTGGGTTACCTTCCTCAATGAGGGGGCCACCGTCGGCGACAACGATAACCTGGTCAGCAAGCTGGTCGCAGCCGGTATCGAGCCGGTGATGCGCATCTACTCGCCGACGTTGCAGCCGATGCACGGCGACCTCGAAGGCATGGTCCGCCACTACTCGGCCATGGGTGTTCACTACTTCCAGCCGTTCAACGAGCCGAACCTCAACTGCGAAAACCCCGACGGCAAGGTGTCGGTCGATCGTTATCTCGATATCTGGGTACCGGCCGCCCGAGCCATCGTGCGTGGCGGTGGCCTGCCAGGCTTCGGCTCGCTAGCGCCCGGCGGAGACTACGACGATCAGCAGTTCCTGAAGGACAGCCTCGCCGGACTTAAAGCACGCGGCGAGCTCGGCGCGCTCGACAAGGCGTGGCTATCCATGCACAACTACACCTGGAATCACCCGATTACGGATCGGGGCGATGGCGACGGGTTTTTCAAGTTTCGCGCTTATCACGCCACTGTGCGGGCGGCACTTGATCGTGATCTGCCGATCATCGGTACCGAGGGTGGCACGTTCGAGGGCCAGCAGGAAGATCCAAAGATGCCGGCCGTCACGGCGGCTATGGCGGCCGACTGGACGCGCGAAGCTTTCAGCTATATGCGCGCCCAGCGCGAGCCGTGGTTGTTCGCGTCCTCGGTCTGGACGATTGCCGACTTGGCCGGCGGTGCGAGCGACCCGCGCTTCGAGGCGCAGGCGCTCTTCAAGGCCAACGGCAGCCCGAATTCGATCGTCGCCGCGCTGCGGAACCTGGCCTAGAGCCGGGCGAGCTGTTCGGGGCGGCGGCAGTTCGCGGCCGGTTTTGTGCTCGCTCGCCCGGGGGAACGCCATGAGGCGTAGATGGCTTCGGTCGTGCTTGCGACGGCAGCAGTGAACCCAACTGGCCGAATCAGAAGGACATGTGTCATCCACCTACGATCTGGACCGATCCCTTCAACGCTGAGTACCCGCTCGCTGAACTACGCGCGTCCTATGCCGAGTACCTGGCGGGCGCCGGCGCCCACCCGCGAGACGAGTTTCAGGGGAAGCCCGGGAGAGCCTACATGCCGGCTATTGACAGATGCCGACGATGACGAACGGCGTGTTGGCGGCAGCGCTCTGCAGTCACGCCGTCAACGAAGGCACCCATGTACCACGGCAACGTGTGGTTGCGCGCCCATGGGTGAGGTTGCCTGGGCCAGCATCAGGACGCACGCCACGGGCTTCGCCCAGCGCCCCGTCTGAGCGGCGCGACCGCGACGGCAAAGGCGCCCTGCTGCGACGTGAGGGTCTGTACACGTCGCTGATCTCCGAGTGGCGCAAGCAGCGTGACCAGGGCGCGCTGCAGGCGCTGGCCGCTGCGCCAGGGCGGCCAGCCGCCGATTCGCGCGACCAGGAGGTGGCACGGCTGCGCCGTGAGAACGCGCGCCTGCAAGCCGACCTGGCCAAGGCGCAAGGTGATCGAGGTCCAAGGAAAACTCTCCGCGCTGCTGGAGCAGCTCACCACGGGCAGCGCGGCGTCACTGAGCGGCGGCGAGCCGAAGTGATGATCGACCAGACGATCGACGATCTGGCTGGCACGCTCGGCAAACGTGCCGCGTGTGCTGCGTTGGGCCGCTCTCGAGCGAGCTACTACCGACGCCATCGTCGCAGCCCGCCTCCACCACGGCCGAGACGCGCACCAGCACCGCAGCCGCGTGCACTGAGCGCAGTCGAACGCGCCGACGTGCTCGGCGTGCTGCACCACGAGCGCTTCGTGGACCAGGCGCCGGCCAGCGTCCACGCCACGCTCCTGGATGAAGGTCGCTACCTGAGCTCCGTGCCAACCATGTACTGACAGGTGCGTGCCGCCGGCGAAGTGCGCGAGCGACGCCGCCAGGCCAGCCATCCCACGACCGTCAAGCCCGAACTGCTGGCGACGCGTCCGAACGAGATGTGGTCATGGGACATCACCAAGCTCCTCGGGCCGGTCAAGTGGACCTATTTCTACCTGTACGTCATCATCGACATCTACAGCCGCTTCGTTCCAGGCTGGCTGCTGGCCAAGCGTGAGACCGCGGAGTTGGCCGAGCGCCTGCCGGCCGACACCATCCGCAAGCAGCACATCGTGGCTGACCGACTGACGATCCATGCCGATCGAGGGACGTCGATGGCCTGCAAGCCGGTGGCGCTGTTGCTGGCCGACCTGGGCGTCACCAAGAGTCACTCTCGCCCACACTGCTCGAACGACAACCCGCGGTCAGCGCGGGGTCTTTGCGGCTGGGAACTCGACTGCGTAGCCCTTTTCGCCCGAGCGGAATGGAGCGGTCGGATCGTGGTACGCATCGACGATGGCCACGGTCCGTCGGGCGCCAGCCAGGTTGGCTGCAGACGCCAGGCCTTCCCGGGCGGCTCAACCACAAATCCACACGCGCTCAACCACTCCTCAACTGTCAATCAGCTTGCATGATCTTTGGCGTCGAATACTCCCTGGCGGAGAACGGTGCCTGTCTTGGCATCGAAAGGACGGGAGCGGATGGGGAACGTATACAGACCGGTGAGACTGCGGGCTTGGATCGCGGTTGTTGCCACGTTCGCGGTGTTGTTTGGACTCGTGCTCGGGATGGGCGACTCGGCGCGGGTTGGCGAAGCCAATGCAGCCACTCTGAAGACCGTGCAGGTCATGAACGGGCTGCCTGAGAAGCTGTGCGAGCCAACACAGTGGCACTGGATCATCAACCAGATTGACTCAGCGAGCCAGGTTCCGGCGTACATCACGGTCACCTTCAGCACCGGCGAGACCGTGCGGGTGCCGCTGCAGAAGACAACACCACCGGACGCAGGCAGTAACGGCATCGTCGCGCACTACTCGACCACCCTGCATCTGACGGACGGCGCCACGGTGACGAATGCCACGGTCCAGATCTACAGCTCCTGGGCTGGTCGGTTTGTACTGAGTTGTCCGCAAGCGACGCCGACCAACACGCCCACGGCGACGCCCACGAACACGCCCACGGCGACGCCGACCAACACGCCCACCGCGACGCCGACCAATACGCCGACCAATACACCCACGCCGACGCCGACCAATACGCCGACCAACACGCCCACCGCGACGCCGACCAATACACCCACGCCGACGCCGACACTCGGTAAGACCATCAGTAAGAGCGTTGTGGACATCGTTCGTGGTGGCGTGTCTGTTCCCCTCAGCGGAACACCACCGCAGGTTCAGCCCGGTGACCAGGTCACCTACGTCATAGCTGTGACTGGCTCGCCGGCGGGTGGCCCGTTCACGGTCTTCGATCAGTTGCCGCCGAACACCACCTTCATCTCCGCTGGCGGGACCGACGTGACCAGCGTGACCTACGACGCAGCCTCAAACTCGGTCACAATCCAGGTGTTTGTTCCGGACGCCGGCTCATTCACGATCGATCTTGTCCTGAGCATCAACCAGAATGCGCCATGTGGGCTTCTCAACAACCATGTTGAGAAGGAATTCATTGGCTCCGCTGACGCCGCGGTAGAAGTGGTTGGCTGCCTACCGTAGGTAAGCCACAACGGAGGGCTGCTGCCCGCGCCTGTACGCTCAGCGGGCAGCAGCCTTTTTCTTTCCTGCCGGCCAGCGTTGGACGACATGCTCGCTCCGCGCGGGAGCTCGGGATCGGCGCACCTGCCTTCGACCACACCGCACCCCGCCAAGCACGGCGTCTGCTTACGCCTACAGCGAGAAGGACGCGGACTTCTTGGCAGTCGCAACGCGGGTAGACAACGATAGGTTCAACGAGCAAGGCTTCCTCATTGTCGAGCGCATGTGAGTTCGATATTGTCGAACCGGACTCACCCGCGAATCCGGTGAAGCGATGCCGTGTGGCAGCTGATCAGCGCCTTGCCCCCACTGGGATCAAGCTGCGCTGATGATCCGCCTCCTCAGTAGCCAGGTGGAGGCTCGTCCGTATCCCTGGCGCTTGAGCAACTTTATATAGGATGGGTCCCGGATCCGGGGCCCAGGGTGGCCGCGTCGGGTCCATCAAGCTGTACGTTGCGCCGTTGGATGAGTCCCTGAACGAACGCGAGGCGCTTGCGCAGGGCGGTCACGGCGACGTTGCGGCCGTCTTTACTACGGTGCTCCGCCAAGGTGGCGATCAGATCGTCGGCGACGAGTCTCAATTGCGCGAGTGCATCTTCAGTTGCAAGGTCTGCCAACTCCTTCAGACGCGCGTCGCTCAAACCGGCTGGGTTTGTCAAGAAGGCTACGCTAGGCGGGACGGGCGCGGGGACCTCCTTCGCCGCCGCGAGTGCACGCGCAGCTGCCTCGCGCTGACCGTCATTGAGCAGCCGCTGTACGTCAGCCATCGCGACCTCGGCCGTGACCCTGAGCAAGGTCGGATCATCGTGCACCAATCTCGCCTGCCCGCCGCCGATGAACAGACCGCAACGTGAGCAATCCATCCGGTGTGGGCACGTGTGATGGGCAGGCAGCCCGCAGAACTGAGGCGCGCCATCGGCGTCGTATCCAAGGAACCAGCGCACCGATGGCTTGCTTTGTGCCGCGGCGCTCGGGTCATAGAGTCCCTCGATCACGGTCGAAAGAGTGTCTGCCCGCGCGACTCGACGGTGCAGATGAATAGGGTTCCGCCGGGCGTACTTCTTGATCGTCTGCGTGTTCTTGTGGATGGCGTAGGCTGCCAGGTCCTCCAGTTCCAGACCACAGGCGTGCAGCATCGAGATCCGAGCGCTGCGACCACGGTGGGCGGTGTAGGCACCTTCGGCGTCGCGTGCATCCACACCAGCCTTCTGGCAGAGCAGCGGGATCAAGCGCCGGTTGAGGAAGGTGACGCCCATACCTTTACCGCGGTGAACGAACAGCAGTTGAGCAAATTCACGATCCTTCTGGTCGTACAGGGCTGATCGCATCTGCCCGCGGTCGGCTTGCCAGCGCGCGA
>WNGE01003022.1_pt1 | contig 20448 bp, 15 predicted proteins | sample 5400651 | NCBI WGS metagenome assembly WNGE01 (sample SAMN13153370, study PRJNA577476) | soil metagenome | isolation source: 60 cm soil or saprolite under grassland replicate 2 | place: USA:California | collected 2016-06-15 | reverse complement strand
ACGACTCCGCGCCTTCCGCCGAGCAGGCCCCATCGGGCTCGTCCTCACGGCCTGGGACATCTGGCGCCGAATCCCGCCGCGCCACCGGAAGACGATCGTCAAGCACGCCCGCAAGCACGGCCCCCGCCTCGCGGCCCGCGTCATCCAGGCGCAGCAGCGGCGACGGCGGCCCTAGCTAGCTCAGAGCTTCTCGGAGGATCCTGTCCTGCTCGCGCAGGTGGGCGGTCGGATAGCCCTCGCTCGGGCTCGCCCGCCAGGGGCGGCCCGCGTAGCGCAGGGTGACGCCCTGCGGCAGCGCCTCCTCGAGGCGGTGCCTGATCGCTCGCCAGGCGCCCATGTTCTGCGGCTCCTCCTGCGCCCAGACGAGCTCCTCGAGATGGGGGGCCCGCGCAGCTCGTGGGCGGCGAGGTCGTAGTAGACCTTCCCCGAGCAGAGCACGAGCCGCCGCACGCGCGGGGGTGAGACCGCCGGGTCGCCGAGCACTGGCCGGAAGGAGCCGTCGGTGAGCTCGGCCAGCGTCGACGAAGCCTCCTTCAGGCGGAGGAGCCCCTTCGGCGTCATCACGACCAGCGGCCGCGCCGCCGGGTCGAGCGCCTGCCGGCGGAGGAGGTGGAAGTACTGCGCCGCCGTCGTGCAGTCGGCGATGCGGATGTTCTCCTGCGCCGCGAGCTGCAAGAACCGTTCCAGCCGCGCGCTCGAGTGCTCCGGCCCGTTGCCCTCGTACCCGTGCGGGAGCAGCAGAGTCAGGCGCGAGGTCTGGCCCCACTTCGAGAGCCCCGAGACGATGAACTGGTCGACCGCGATCTGCGCGCCGTTGACGAAGTCGCCGAACTGCGCCTCCCAGCAGACGAGCGTCTCGGCCGCAGCGACCGAGTAGCCGTACTCGAAGCCCACGCAGGCGGCCTCGGAGAGCGGCGAGTTGTGGACCTCGAACGAGGCCGACGCCTCGCGCAGACTCTGGACCGGGGTGTAGATCTCTCCGGTCTCAGCGTCGTGCAGCACCAGGTGGCGGTGCGAGAAGGTGCCGCGCTCGGTGTCCTGGCCGGTGAGCCGGATCGGGATGCCCTCGACCAGCAGGCTGGCGAACGCCAGCTCCTCCGCCTGGCCCCAGTCGACGCCGCCGTCGTCGAGCGTCGTCCGCCTGCGCTCCAGCTGCTTCGCCAGCTTCGGGTTGACGGTGAAGCCGTCCGGGACCTGCAGCAGCTCCTCGTTGAGCGCGCGCAGGCGCTGTTCTTCGACGGCCGTCACGACGTCCGCGTCGACGGAAGCGGGAATTCGTCCCTCGTATGCGACCGCGGGAACGGCCTCGCCGAAGGTCGCCTTCAGCCGCTCGTGCGCCTCCTTCAGCCTCGCCTCGACCTGGGCCGAGAGTCCGTCGGCCTCTTCCTGCGAGAGCGCTCCTTCCTCTGCAAGGGCTTCCGCGTACTGCTCGCGGACGCTCGCCTGGCGTGCGATGCGCGCCGCCATCAGCGGCTGCGTGTACGCGGGCTCGTCCTGCTCGTTGTGGCCGTAGCGCCGGTAGCCGACGAGATCGATCACGAAGTCGGTGCAGAAGCGGCGGCGGAACGCCATCGCCAGGCGGATCGCGCCCAGCGCGGCCTCGGCGTCGTCGGCGTTGACGTGGACGATCGGGAAGTCGAAGCCCTTCGCGAGGTCGCTCGAGTAGCGCGTGGAGCGCCCGTCAGCGGGATCGGTGGTGAAGCCGACCTGGTTGTTCGCGATCAGGTGCAGCGTGCCACCCGTCGAGTAGCCGGTCAGGTCGGCGAGGTTGAGCGTCTCGGCAACGATCCCCTGGCCGGGGAACGACGCGTCGCCGTGGATCAGGATCGGCATCGCGACCGACGCTTCGTGGTAGCCGGCGCGGGTGGAGCGGTCGGTCTGCTCGGCGCGCGTGCGGCCCTCGACGACCGGGTCAACCGCCTCGAGATGGCTGGGGTTGGATGCGAGTGTGAGCGTGATCTCGCCGGCCTGCGTCGCCCGCGTTCCCTCGGCGCCGAGGTGGTACTTGACGTCGCCGGTGCCGCCCTCGGGGTCGGAGACGACTGCCTCGAGCGTGCGCTCGCCCTCGAACTCGCGCAGGATCGACTCGTACGGGCGGCCCAGCACGTGCGCGAGCACGTTCAGGCGGCCGCGGTGCGCCATCCCGAAGACGACCTCGTGCGCGCCCTCCTCGGCCGCCAGCTCGATCGCCTCGTCGAGCATCGGCACCATCGCGTCGAGACCCTCGATCGAGAACTGCTTCTGGCCGAGGAACGCGCGGCGCAGGTAGCGCTCGAAGCCCTCGACCTCGGTCAGCCGCTCGAGCAGGCGGCGCTTCTCGTCGCGTTCGAAGGGGTGCCGGTAACGACCGGACTCGATCGCCGCCCGCAGCCAGACGCGCTGCTCGTGGTCGGAGATGTGCTCGATCTCGTAGGCGCTCGTGCCGCAGTAGATCTCCCGGAGGCGCGGCAGGACGTCGGCCAGGGTCCCTCCCGGGACGTGCACGCGGAGGAGGCTCGCCGGAATGCGCCTCTGCAGATCCTCGGTGAGCTGCGGCTCGAGCCGCTCCGGCTCGAGCGCTGGATCGCCCACCGGCTCGGAGCCGAGCGGGTCGAGCCTCGCGGCGAGGTGGCCGTGCATCCGGATCGCCTTGACGAGCGCCATCGCGGCCGCGACCCCGCCGAGCAGCTCCTCGTCGACGACAGGCGTGGGGGCAGGCGCCGCCGGAGCGGGCTCGGGCGCAGGCGCAGGGACGGTGACGGCCGCCTGGCCGTTGCCGTCCTCGTGCAGTTGCTCGAGCAGGCGCGCGAGCCCCGGATGCGTCGCGACGAGCTCGCTCGCGCCGCTCTCGAACAGCGAGCGCCATTCGGCCGGGACGGCCTCGGGGTTCTCGAGGTACTGCTCGAGGAGCGCGCTCGCGAAGCCCGCGTTCAGGCCGTCAACGTCGTGCATGCTCACTTCTTTGTTGTAGCAACGGGCTTCCCTGCGCCGCGCGCGAGTCCAGCGCCTAGAAAACGGGGTGATTCGTGATCACGGCGACTGCCATACCGACCACGAAGCACACGCCTCCGATCACGACCGCAGAGGCGACCAGGCGCGAATGGCGACCGCCCATCGCAGCAGCGATGACCGCGAGCAGGATCGCGAACGGGATCAGCCGCGCGGGCCGGTAGGTGAGGCCGATCGCGCTGCCGAGCACGGACAGCGCGGCGAGAAATCCGGCGATCGCGTCGGCAGGACGGTCTTCGGAGATCGGGCCCGTGCTCACGAGGGGAGGGCCGCGCGGCTCGTGCGCGCGAAGCCGCGCACCGGCGAGCCGTGCGGGCCTGGGCGGGGCCGGTGGGGCCGCACGGGGCGGCGCCACGGCGCGCGCGGCTCTGGCTCGGGCACCACGGCCGGCAGCAGGGCGGGATCGGGCGGCTTCGGCTCGGCCTTTACGGCCCAGTAGACGACCAGCCCGAGATAGACGATCGGGATCTTCAGGACGAGCATCATGAAGACGAACTCCCAGACCACCGTCGCGGCAGTGTACGGGATGCACGACTACCGGTGTCCAGCGGGAAACTTGCAGCGCCGGAGCGGGAACGAGCGGGGAGCGCAAACCGTCAACGGGTCGGGAAACCGCGCGATGTAGTGCTTGTCCCCGACGTGGTAGTGGACCTCGAACCCGCGGTACGAGAGGGCTCCCGTCCGGTGCGCGCGGAAGCCGATCAGGAGCTCAGCGTCGTCCTTCCAGCTCCGGTGGGGTGAGATCCGGAAGCCGGCGACGCGATGAAGCGTCGCCCCCTCGTGCGGCGGCGGGTACCGGCGGATGAAGCCGGTTGCGAGCGCGGGGACGCCCGCCTTCGTCCGCACGTGCATCACGAGCGGGCCGACGAGCTCGAGGCCCGGGGTCCGGTCGAGGAAGGCGATGCGATCGAGGACGACGGCCTCGCGCCCCCGGTTCGCGAGCGTCTCGGCGCCGTATGTCCCGGTCTTGTCAATGTCCATCAGGACCGACTCGCCCATGCGGAAGCCCGGCTCCGCGAGCGGCCCGCCGCGAATCGGTCCACCGCTCGAGCAGCCCGCCAGCACGACGATGGCAACCGCCCAGAGACAGCGTCTAGCCACCGGCGAAGACGCGCGTAGAACGTCGCGGGTAGCCGTCGTTGCCGCAGAGGTAGTGGTCGAAGACCTGAGATCCGAAGTAGTACTGGTAGGTGACCCACCTCGAGGCTCCCGTCCAGGCCTGCACGGCGAGGCCGCCGCTGCCGAGGCCGACCGTCGCCGCAGCGCCCCAGGTCCGCAGCTTGTTGCTCGCGCGGAACCAGGTGCTGCCCGGCCCTTGCCGGATCGACCACTGGCGGTACGTCGTCAGGCACTTGTGCAGGTACTGCGACTCGTCGGCCCCGGGCACGATCCCGCCGCCGACCCACTCCTTGGGCTCGATCGTGTACCAGGTCGAGCATACGTTCCCGAAGACGTCGATTGTCTGCTTGCGGTACTTGGCGTAGACGAAGTCCGACCTGAGCACGTGCGCCCAGTCGTCGCCCACGTTCTCGATCGAGACGCCGGTCGTGTTGCCGGTGGCCGCGTGCTCGAACGCGCCGAGGGTCCACCCGTTCCCGAAGTTGACGCCGATCGAGATGTTGCTGACGTGCTCGGTCCCTTCGCCGAAGGCGAAGATGCCGACCGCATCGCGCGCGACCAGCAACTCGCCGATGATCGTGCTGTCGCGCTCCGTGGCGACGAGCGTCTTGGTCTTCGTCGAGAACGGACACCAGGTAGGGCTGACCGCGGGCCCGCCTCCGGCCGGGAGTGAGGGGCCCGGGACGGGGCGTAGGTCGAGCTTCTCGTCCGCGATGAGCGTCCGGTCGTCCGCGACGGCCTGCTCGGGCGTGAGCCAGATCCGGGTCGCCTCGTCGTACGTGCGCGTGACGCCTCCGTAGTACCCGACCTCGTCGCTCGAGCCCACGATGTCGAAGTTGACGTAGCCGCCGTTGGCAGCGGCGTCGCCGCGCAGGTCTGCGGTGTAGTCCGACCTCAGGACGAAACGACCGTCCGTTCCGGTGGTCGCCGTGTCGAGCGCCGCGTAGGAGCCCGCCGACCCGACCGGCGGATCGCGGAACAGCTCGAGGACAGCGCCCTCGACCGGGACGCCGCTCGGATCGCGCACGTACCCCTGCGCAACGACCGGGGCGGGCGGAGGAGGCGGAGGCGGCGGCGGGTTGCTCGGGACGATCGCGTTCGAGCTCTGGACGAACGACCCGTAACAGCCCGTGTCGTCATTGCACGGCTGCACCGCCGACCTGATCGCGTGGCCGACGTCGGCGGGCTGGACCGTGTAGGTGAAGCTCGCCGGGGCACCCGCGACCTGGTCCGGGCCGCTGAAGACGACGCCGTCGCGGAGCCACTCCTTGTAGAAGTGCGAGAACGGCACCCCGCACGACGTCCAACTGCCGCCGCTCGAGGTGATCGTGTCGCCGGGATACGTCGGGTCTGGGGCGGTGAGGTGCGGGGCCACGTTCAGCGTGATCTCGCCGTAGCGGCACTGGGGCGAGGCGGACGCCTCGGCGCGCTGCCCTCCCGCGAGCACAGCGGCCACGGCCAGGACGCTCGCGGCGCCGGCCCAGAACGAGGCGCGACAGGACAACGCGCGTTGCATCTCGGACTCCTTTCCGTCGACTGCTCTCGACGGTAGGCACGCGCGCCGCACACGTGTGAAACGGAGACGTGTCGAATGTGCAACATCTGCCGCGGCGGGTCTACCGCATCGGCCGAGCCGCGCCTACTAGGAGGGCTTGACGAAATACCGTCTGTGCCGTCGGGCCGCGCTGTCCGCCCCGAGGCGGCGTCCTCAGTCGCCCCTGTAGTTGTCCACTACAGGGACTCCCTGCGTCCTTGCCTCGGAACGGCCATCGCACCCCGTCGACGAGCGCTATTCCGCCAAACCCTCCTAGTGGCCGTTTCGGACGCGTCCGAAGCCGCCCCCGCCGGGGGTCTCGACGCGCACGAGGTCGCCCGCCCGCAGGTCGAGCGCGGCCTTCCCCGGGACAGGCTCGCCGTTCACGAAGTTGCGCCCGGGGGCGCCGGGCTCGCCGCCACGCGCGCCCTGCGGAGCCCGCCGGCGCCGCTCGCCGACGAGGGACAGGCGGCAGTTCTCCAGCACGCGCAGCTCGCGCACGACGCCGTCTCCGCCGTGGTGGAGACCGCGGCCGCCCGAGCCCGAGCGCAGCTCGTGCCGTTCGACGCGGAGCGGGTAGGCGAGCTCGAGCGCCTCGGTCGGCGTCGAGAGCGTGTTGGACATCGCGACGTGGACCCCCGCCGGCCCGTCTGCGTCAGGACAGGCGCCCTGGCCGCCGCCGACGGTCTCGTAGTACGTGAAGCCGTCGTTGCCGAGCGTGAGGTTGTTCATCGTGCCCTGGCCCCGCGCCGACACCTCCATGGCCCGGCCGAACGCCGCGAAGACGACGTCGACGATCCGGCTGGAGGTCTCGACGTTGCCGGCCGCCACGGCCGCGGGCGCGCGGGCGTTGACGAAGCAACCCTCGGGGGCGCGGACATCCACCGGGGCGAAGGCGCCGCCGGAGGCGGGCACGTCCGGATCGGTGAGGCAGCGCACGACGAAGTAGCAGGCGGAGCGCGCAACCGCGAGCGGGCAGTTCAGGTTTCCCTCGTGCTGCGGCGCAGTGCCGGCGAAGTCGATCTCGAGCTCGTCGCCTGCGACGGTGACGGCGGCGTGGATCGCGAGCTCGCCGCCATCGATCGACTCGAGCGCGTCGGCGGCCTCGAATCGCCCGTCCGGGAGGCGCGCGATCGCCGCGCGTACGCGCCGCTCGGAGTAGTCGTGGAGCTCGTCCATCGCGGCCTCGACGCGGGCGGTTCCGTAGCGGTCGCAGAGCTCCTGGGCTCGTCCCGCCGCAAGCCGGTGCGCGGCCAGCTGGGCGCGGAGGTCGCCGCGGCGCTCGGCGGGGTTGCGCATCCGCGAGGCGAGCGAGTCGAGGACGCTCTCGTCGAGCCGCGTCGGCGGAATGACGACGCCCTCCTCATCGAGCCGGCGCGAGCTCGCAGGCAGGCTCCCCGGCTCGACGGCTCCGACGTCGGCGTGATGCGCGCGCGTGACCGCGAAGCCGGCGGTCGTTCTCGTGACGAGAGTGATGTCGGGGAGGTGAGTGCCGCCCGCGAACGGATCGTTGAGGATGTAGACATCGTCGGGGCCGGGTTCGTGGGCGCGGACGGCGGCGACGGCGTCGGGCATCGCGCCGAGATGGACTGGGATGTGCTCGGCCTGGGCGACCATCCGGCCGCGAGGATCGAAGAGCGCCGTCGAGCAGTCACGCCGCTCCTTGATGTTCGCCGAGAACGCCGAACGGACGAGCACCGCGCCCATCTCGTCCGCGATCGAGCGCAGCGACGCGCCGATCAGCTGCAGCTCAAGTTCCACTATTTTGACGGTCTCGTGACACTCTCGTGACGCGCAGCGTGCTACTGGTTCCATCCCTAACCCCCACCCACCCCGGGGGAAGCCAGCACGTGGCGCCTTCGAGCTCGATCAGGGCGGGGCCTTGCGCTTCCAGCGGCTCGGCCGGCGGCAAGCGGAGCTCCGGGCCGGCGCGCATCTCCGCCGTCCGGACGGCGACGAGCTCGACCGGCCGCGCCGGGTCGGCGTAGCCGTAGCGCGCCTCGTGCGCGCGGTGGAAAGCACCGGCGAGATCCTCGCCCAGCGGCACGGTCAGCTCGAACGACTGGCCCGCGTAGCGAAGGTCGGCCTCGCCCAGGGCAGGCAACTCCCCCGCCTCGTCGAGCGGGCAGACGAAGGACTCGACCCGGTCGCGCCGCTCGTCGCCGACCGCGAGCCCGAGCGCAGAGAGAACGCCCGCGGCCTCGGGCACGAGCACGGTGCCGATTCCAAGCTCCTCCGCGAGAGCGCACACGTGCAGCGGCCCGGCGCCGCCGAACGCGACGAGCGCGAAGTCGCGTGGATCGTGGCCGCGCTCCACCGACACGAGCCGCAGCGCCCGCAGCATCTCGGCGTTGACGACCGCGATCGCCTCCTCGGGCTCGATCCCGCCCAGGGCCCGCTCCGCCGCGCGCCGGTCGAGCTCCAGGCCGCCCGCGATCCGCTCCGGCAGGCGTCCGAGCAGCAGGTCCGCGTCCGTCACGGTCGGCCGCTCGCCGCCGCGCCCGTAGCACGCGGGCCCCGGCTCGGCACCGGCGCTCTCCGGCCCTACCCGCAACGCGCCTCCCGAGTCCCGCCACACGATCGAGCCGCCGCCGGCCCCCACGGTCTGCAGGTCGACGGCGGGCAGCCGCACCGGCAGGCCCTCGACCTCCCGCTCCGCCGTCCGCCCCGCGGAACCGCCCGAGATCAGGCACACGTCCGTCGAGGTCCCGCCCATGTCGAGCGAGATCGCGTTCTCGACGCCGGCGAGGCGCGCGATCCGCGCCGCCCCCACCACCCCCGCCGCGGGTCCCGACACCAGCGCGCGAGCCGGGTGCGCAGCCGCCTCCGCCAGGGAGACGACGCCGCCCGACGAGGCCATCACGAGCGGCTCCGGCAGGCCCGCCTGGCCGCTAACCGACCGAAGCGCATCCAGGTATCCGGCCACGACCGGCCCGAGGTAAGCGTCGATCGCGGTCGTCGAAGCGCGCTCGTACTCGCGGAACTCGGGCGCGACCTCGTGCGACGCGACCACCCGCCGCCCCGGCAACCGCCGCCGCAGCTCCTCGGCGACCGTGCGCTCGTGCGAGGCGTCCCGGAACGAGAACAGCAGGCAGACCGCGACCGCCTCGACATCGTCGCCGAGCTCCGGTAGCGACGAGAGCTCCAGCGGTACCAGCACCCCGTCGCGCCCGATCCGTTCCCGAACCCCGAAACAATGCTCCAGTGGCACGAGCGGCTCCGGGTGCGCGGCACAGAGGCGGTACAGCTGCGCCCGGTTTTGGCGGCGCAGATGGAGCATGTGCTCGAAGCCCGCAGTCGAGACGAAGGCCGTGCGCGCACCCTTGCGCTCGAGCAGCGCGTTCGTCGCCACGGTCGTCCCGTGCGTGAAGCGCTCGACGGCCTCCCCGCCAATGGCCCGCGCCGCGGCCAGCACCGACTCCTCCTGCCGCCGCGCGGTCGGCACCTTCGCCGTCCGCAGCTCCCCGTCCGCGAGCAGCACGGCGTCCGTGAAGGTCCCGCCCACATCGACGCCCAGCACGTTCATACGTGAGACTTCGGAGGATGTCAGGCCGGTCCTGGGCGTCGAGGTGAGAGTCGAGGCGAAGCTCGACGACCTGGGTCTCGCGCTGCCCGAGCCGATGCGGATCCCGCCTGACGTCCGGCTCCCGTTCGCCTTCGCGCGTGTGGACGGCCGCCGGGTCTACATCGCCGGCCACGGGCCCCAGGGCCCGGACGGCTCGTTTGCGTTCCGGGGAAAGGTCGGCAGCGACGTCTCGACCGAGGAGGCGTACGAGGCGGCACGGCTGACGGGGCTGTCGATCCTGGGCACGCTGAAGCGCGAGCTCGGCGATCTGGACCGCGTGACCGCGTGGCTGCGCGTCTTCGGGATGGTCAACTCGGCACCGGGCTTCGAGGATCAGCCGTCGGTGATCAACGGCTTCTCGGACCTGATCCTGGAGCTCTACGGCCCGGAAGCCGGCCGGCACGCGCGATCAGCCGTCGGGCTCGCCGAGCTGCCGTTCGGGATCCCGGTCGAGATCGAGGCCGAGGCTGCAATCGCCTGATTACGAGCCCGTCCCGCCCGTGGAGATCGAGGCTGCTCGCAGGCGGATCGCAGACACCGTCGTCCGCACGCCGCTCGTCCGCCTTCAGGCCGACGGCGCCGCCGAGATCTACCTGAAGCTCGAGAACCTGCAGCCGATCGGCTCGTTCAAGCTGCGCGGCGCCGCAAACGCGCTCGCACTTGCCGACCCGGGCGAGCTGGCCGAGGGCCTCTGGACCGCAAGCGCCGGCAACATGGCGCAGGCCGTCGCCTGGCAGGCGCGCGAGCGCGGGCTCCCGTGCACCGTCGTCGTCCCGGACACGGCGCCGCGGACGAAGCTGGATGCGGTCGAGCGACTCGGCGCACGCATCGTGAAGGTGCCGCCCGAGACCTGGTTCGAGGTCTTCCGCACGCGTTCGTACCCGGGGATGGACGGCCTCTTCATCCATGCTTTCAGCGACCCGGCCGTGATGGCGGGGAACGGGACGATCGGGCTCGAGATCCTCGAGGACCTGCCGGAGCCCGACGCCGTCCTCGTCCCGTTCGGAGGCGGGGGCCTTAGCTGCGGGATCGCCTCCGCGCTGCGCGCGCGTGCGCCGGGATGCGAGGTCTACGCCTGCGAGGTCGAGACCGCGGCGCCCCTCGCCGCCTCGCTCGCGGCCGGTGAGCCGGTCGAGATCGAGCACAGACCCAGCTTCGTCGACGGGATCGGCGGGCCGAGGGTCTTCCCGGAGATGTTCGCGCTCGCCCGCGAGTTGCCCGACGGCTCGCTCGTCGTCGGGCTAGAGGCTGTCGCCGCCGCCATCCGGCTGCTCGTCGAGCGGAATCGCATCGTCGCCGAGGGCGCCGGCGCCGCGCCTGTCGCGGCGGCGCTGAGCAGAACCGGGAAGGTCGTGTGCGTCGTCTCGGGCGGGAACCTCGACACCGCGACGCTACGAGAGATCCTCCAGGGGTAGGACGAGCAGCTCGGGCGGCGGGCGCTTCACGAACCCGTCGATGAGCAGGAGGTCTTCGGCCTGCTCGGGTGTCAGCGGCCCACTCGTCCCCCTCGCCTCGCGGCAGATGCTCAGGGCCACGTCGACCTCCAGCTTGGCGCCGCCCCCAGGCGGCAGGGTGCGGACTGCCTGGATTCCACCTCCGCAGACGAAGAACGCCTTCCGCCAGCCGGGCTCGAGCCCGGGCGCGACCAGGCACGCCTCGAGCCCGCGCAGGCGCTCGAGCCGCCGCAGCCGTTCGACGACGTGCTCGAGCGCTTCGATGCGGTCGCGCAGGCGGGCGGCTTCCTCGTAGCGAAGCTCGTCCGCGAGGCGCCCCAGCCTGGCCCGCAGCCGCGGCAGCGGCCCGCCGCGCACGAGCCGTTCGAGCTCGGCCTCAGTGGCCGCGCACAGCGCGCGGGCCGCGAGAGAGGCGCGCCGCCGGCTCCCGATCGGCCCGAGCTCGGTCGGCGTCTTCGTCACGACGAATTCCTCGCCGCGCCGCTTCAGGTAGACGCCGCGCTCCTTCCTGCGGCTGCGCGAGTTCGCGGGTGGATTGAGCTTGCGGATCAGCCGCAGCTCCTCAAGCGCCGCCTCGAGCTCCGAGCCGAGCACGCGCCATTCGATCCGGTCGAGCGCGAGCAGCGCGGCCTCGACCGACGGTCGCTGGCGCTCGCTGCGGAAGTACGAGCGCAGCCGGGCCCGAAGGTCGCGCGCCCGGCCGACGTACAGCACCTGGCCGTGCCGGTCGTGAAAGAGGTAGACGCCTGGGCTCGTCGGCGCGCCGCGCGCGAGCGAGCGCTTGTCGTAGACGCGCCGTTTCCGCGGAGCCGCCAGCGCACGCAGCTCGGAGAGCCGCCTCGCGCCGAGCTCCTGGGCGAGACCGATCAGGCGCACGAGCACCTCAGCGGTCGCCTCGGCGTCGGGAAGCGCCCGGTGGCACGGCTGCGTCCCGACCCCGAAGAAGTTAGCGAGCGAGGCCAGGCCGACCCGGCGCAGCCGCCCTTCCAGCAGCCGGCGGGCGAGCGCGGCCGTGCAAAGCGGCGGCTCGGAGAGGCGGCGCCCGTGCAGGAGCTGGAGCTGCCGCTCCAGGAAGCGCTGGTCGAAGCGCGCGTTGTGCGCCACGAGCAGGTCGTCGCCTGCGAAGGCGAGAAAGCGGCGCACGACGGAGGCGACCGGCGGCGCGCTTCGCAGGTCCAGCTCGCGGAGGCCCGTCAGGCGGGCGATCGGCTCGGGAAGCGGAACGCCCGGATTCACGAGCGACTGGAAGGAGTCGACGACCTCGAGCGCCCTGACCCGCACGGCTCCCACCTCGCAAATCCGGTTGCGCTCCGCCGAGAGCCCGGTCGTCTCCAGGTCGAAGACGACGAACCCGGCCTCGTCCAGGGACGGGTCGGCCCGACCGTCCGTCAGCGAGACAGTGGCGCCGTTGCAGACGAGGCGGCTGTCGCCCGCCGCGACGTCCGCGATCAGCGACGAGGCGAGCGCGGCCGGCATCGACGAGCTCGCGAACAGCGACCGCGCCGCCTCGACGGTCGTCAGCGCGCCGCGCTCCTCGAGCGTGTCCACGAGCCGGTCGAGGGCGTCGAGCGCGAGCTGCACTCCTCATATCAAAGCGAACATATGTTCGTATTTCAAGCGTCGGGCAGCACCGGCATCGCGAGCCCGGGGCCGCGATCGAGCAGCACGGCCCGCGTGATCGCCGGCGCACCGAAGCGTTGGCGCACCTCGTCGACCGCCGCGTCGAGGGCGTCGCTGCTGTGCGGATCAAAGGGCAGTGCCAGCTGCACGGCACGCCCGTCGCCGAGGTTGCCGACCGCGACGCCGACGAGCGTGCTCCCGCGGATCTCGATCAACGGAGCAGCGGTCGCGAGCAGCGCTCTCGCGGCAGTCAGGATCGCCTGGGTGCTCGAGGTCGGGTACGGCAGCGTGTGCAACCGGGTCACGCGCGAGAAGTCGTCGAAGCGGAGCCGGAGCACGACCGTCCGCCCGACGCGCCCGGCGGCGCGCATCCGCCGCGCGACGCGGTCGACGAGCCCGACGAGAGCTGCGTCGATGTCCGCAAGCGTCTTCGGACGGCGCCCCAGCGCGCGCTGCGCCCCGATCGAGCCGCGGCGCCGGTTCGGCCGCACAGTCCTCGGATCCCGGTTGTGCGCGAGCGCATGCAGCTGGCGGCCCGAGGCGCGGCCGAGCAGCGAGACGAGCTCCGGCTCGGCGAGCCGCGCGACCTCGCCGACCGTCCGGATCCCGCGCGCGTGGAGCTTCGCGGCCGTCACCCGCCCCACGCCCCAGAGCCGCTCGACCGGAAGCGGGTGCAGGAACGCGAGCTCGCGCTCCGGTGGGACGGCGAGCAGGCCGTCAGGCTTCGCCACCCCGCTGGCCACCTTGGCGAGGAACTTCGTGCGGGCGATTCCGACCGTGATCGGGAGGCCGACTCGGTCGCGGACGTCCCGCCGCAGCTGTACGGCGACCTCGACCGGCGTGCCGGAGAGGCGCCGCACGCCGCGAACGTCGAGGAAGGCCTCGTCGATCGAGAGCCCCTCGACGAGCGGCGCCGTGTCGTCGAAGACCTCGTAGACGGCCTTGCTCGCCTCGGAGTACGCCGACATGCGCGGCTCGACCACGACCGCGTTCGGGCAGAGCCGCAGGGCGCGCGCGACGCCCATCGGGGTGTCGACGCCGCGGGCCTTCGCCTCGTAGCTCGCGGCGAGCACGACCCAGGCGCCGACGAGCACCGGCCGGCCGCGGAGGCGAGGATCGTCCCGCTGCTCGACCGCCGCGAAGAAGGCGTCGACGTCCGCGTGCAGAATCGTCGCCTTGTCCATGTGCGAACATATGTTCGCATCTGGAGGCGGGAATGCGCCAGAACAGGGCACGTTCAACCTGACGATGGGGAAGGTCTGGTCTGCCGAGCTCGAGCTCGTCGGCGCAGGCGGCGAGCGCGTCGATCTCTGGCGGACGCTCTCCTCGCACGGCGTCGCGGACCTCCAGCCCAACGCGCTCGACGAGGAGTCGCGCACGCTGCAGACGACGCTGCCGCTCCCGCGCGGACGCGCCCGGACGGTTCGCGTCGGGGCCGGCCGGCCGGGCTTCGCGCGCGTCGAGGGCGAGAACGTCGGCGCCCGCGACGCGGTCGTCCTCGCCGACGCGGTCCGGCACATGCTCCGGTTCGACGCCGACCTTTCCGCCTTCTACGAGGTCGCGCGCGCCGACGCCGAGCTCTCCTGGGCAGCCGACGGGGCCGGTCGGATGCTCCGCAGCCCGACGGTCTTCGAGGACGTGGTGAAGACGATCTGCACGACGAACTGCGCGTGGTCGGCGACCGTGCGGATGGCGGGCGCGCTGGTGTCGGAGCTCGGGATCGAAGCTCCGGAAGGCGGTCGAACGTTCCCGACGCCGCAGGCGATGGCCGAGGCCGACGAGCGGTTCTACAAGGACGTCGTCCGCGCCGGCTACCGCGGCCCCTACCTGCGCTCGCTCGCCACCGACGTCGCGGGCGGCACCCTCGACCTCGAGGCGCTGAACGACCCCGAGCTACCCGACGAGGGAGTCGCCGCACGCCTGCTCGCGCTACCCGGCTGCGGGCCCTACGCGACGGCGCACATGATGATGCTCCTGGGCCGCTACTCCCGCCTCATCCTCGACTCGTGGACGCGCCCGAAGTACGCGCGCCTGCGCGGGCGAAAGGCGTCCGACAAGACGATCGAGCGGCGCTTCCGCGCGTACCGCGACTACGCGGGGCTCGCGTTCTGGCTCTACTTGACCCGTGACTGGGTCGAGGAACCGCTCTAGGTGACGGGAGGGCGCCCTCCGTTCGGGCGCCCTCTCCCCTTCCCCCGGTGCTAGGCGGAGACCGGAAGTGGCACGACGGTCGCAGCGCCCACGAGACCGTTCCTGTGGGCCCAGCGGCTCGCCTCCGTGCGGTTCGCCACGTCCAGCTTCCTGTAGATGTTCGAAAGGTGGAACTTCACGGTCTGCTCGGTGACCCAGAGTATCCGTGCAAGCTCACGATTCGAGTGGCCCTCGGCGACGAGCGCGAGGATCTCCCGCTCCCGCCGCGTCAGCGCGACGTCCTCGTCTGCCTCGCTCCCGGCTGCGACGGGCGCCAGGGAGCCGGGCGTGCTCCCGTTCGTCGAGGCGGGGTTTGCGAGGAAGATCGTGTGATCGAACGTCTGCCGGACCGTTGCCGCGACGTCTTCCGGATGTGCGGTCTTCACGGCGTAGGCCAAGGCGCCGGCATCGAATGCAGCGTCGATGTCGGCGTGTTCGCGCGAGGCGCCGAGAACGATGATCCGCAGCGTGTTCAGCCGCTGTCGGCAGGCCTGGATGAGCTCGCTGCCGCTCATCTCGCCGTTCAACGTCTCGGTCTCGCAGATCAGGATGTCGGGTTGGGTTTGCTCGACCAGCTCGAGCGCTTGCTCGGAGGAGGTCGTGCTCCCAACCACGGTTACGTCGATCGATCCGAGGATCGACTCGAGCGCATCGAGCCACAATGGGTGCGGGTCCAGAAGAACCGCCGTTCGATGCATATAGCCGGCCAAGAGATGCGCCGCCTTTCTCCCCCCTGCCGCTAGTGAAACACCTGTTCTAACGGATGGAAACCTGCCTGTAAAGGGGTCCTGGTGAAAAAAAGGCGTCTTAGTGGAAAAACCTACTGAAATCTGCGGTCCGGCTTGTTGAAAAGCTCGCTGGACTGTGGATGGGGCCCTCGCAATGCGTATTTGAATGGCCAAGACACGCACACTTCCATATTCAAGGTAGACGCCAGCCCGAACCGCCTGATCGGGGCGTAGATCCGATCGGTCGGACAGGCTAGCCTCGGACTGCGAAGGCAAGGCGCAAAGCCTTCGTCGAGCGGTGGCCGGCGCCGCCCGCGCAGGCGGATGCCTCCCGGAGGCCAAGCGGGAGGTGTCCGCCTGCCTCGCCTCCAACCACCCTTCGCGGACCTTGTCCTCGCCAAAGAAAACTTGGCGCCGTACCTCCCGGCCACGGCGTAGCCCACGCGCAGGACCGCCGGACCCCGATCGAAGCCGTCAGCCTGACCCCGAAGAAGGCTAGGTTCCGGCTGCCGCCTCCTCGACTTTCGGCTCCGCGATCGTATAGGTCGGCCGCGGCTGAACAGGCCGATCGGCATATTGACGCTAACCGGCGCAGCACCTAGAACCGAGAAGACACCGGTTCATCCCGCGGCGAGGGCGTTTCGACAAGCCGCGGTCACAAGGGGAGAGAGTCACCTGCTGCGGTCCAACAACTGTTGTTCACGACGCCTGCGCGAATGCCTGGAATCTCCCCGGGCGCTTGCGCACGCCCCGTCGTGTCCGAAGAGGGAGGCGGCCTGAGATGAGGGAGAGCGGTGCACAGTTCGCACGCGGCCAGAGACGGTCCCACAGCCACGCGGAGCGGCGCCTGCTCCATTGCGGATCCCCCGAGTGGAGGAAGTCATGACTATTCCGTCCTCAGACTGGCGAGCCCCCCGGGTCCTGGTGCTCTGGGACACGCGGGGTCTAACAGACGCCGTCGTCGCAGCAGCCAAGGGCTCGGCTGAGGTCATTCCGGCCGCGCGGGGAGAGATGGAGCTCGAAGCTCTGATCCGCCGCATCCAGCCCGACGCGGTCGTCGTCGAGAGCCACGAGCTAGCCGCGCCGCTCGCCGTCCTCGATCGGGAAGCCCCTTCGTGTCTCCTGATCGAGGTGTCGTTCACGGAGCACCGGCTTCGCGTCGTCCGGTCCGAGGGCGACGACGGTGCGCTCGGCAGCGCGTTCGCGGAACGACTCCGCGCCGCACTCGCCCGCTCTGTGTCCAACGGCGCCGCCCCAACGGGACCAGCGATGCTCCATCTCGAGAACGGGGCCGTCGCCGACAACGCGATGAACGGGCACCCTCACGCTGCCGCGCCGGACGACGCCGACAGCGGGGTGCCGCAGCTTTCGATCATCGTGCCCACCCGGAACGAGGCGGGAAATGTCGCAGCGCTCGCCGGCCGGCTCGACCAAATCCTTCGCGACCGAGCGGTCGAGGTGATCTTCGCCGACGACAGCGACGACGAGACGCCGACCGCCGTCGTCCAGGCCGCCGCGAAGAGCCGCCATCGGATCCGGCTGCTCCACCGGCCCCCCGAGGAGCGCGGCAGCGGCCTCGGCGGCGCCGTCCTCGCGGGTATGCGAATCGCCCGTGCTCCCTGGGTCTGCGTCATGGACGGCGACCTGCAGCACCCGCCGGAGATCGTCCCGGAAATGCTCGAGCAGGCGGCGCGAAAGGACGCCGACCTCGTCGTCGCAAGCCGTTACTCGCGCTCCGGCGAGGCGCGCAACACACTCAGCCCGCTACGCAAACTGGTCTCGAAAGGGACGGGCGGACTGGCGCGCTCTCTCTTCCCCGGTCGCCTGCGGGAGGTGAGCGATCCGATGAGCGGGTTCTTCCTCGTTCGCCGTGCGGCGGTTCCGATCGACCGGCTCCGGCCACGAGGTTTCAAGATTCTGCTCGAGATCGTCGTCCGCTCAAAGGAGCTCCGCGTGACGGAGACGAAGTTCGACTTCGGCGAGCGACACGCGGGCGAGAGCAAGGCGTCCGTCGGAGAGGGCCTGACGTTCCTCACCCAGCTGGTCCGCCTGCGCGTAGCAGGCGCCCCCATGAGGCTCGCGGGCTTCACGCTGGTCGGAGCCACCGGACTGGCCGTGAACATGCTGGCGTTCTGGGCACTCGCCGTCGAGGCACACCTGCACTATCTGCTCGCGGCGCTGATCTCGACCCAGGCGTCGACGCTCTGGAACTTCTCGCTGAGCGAGCGGTTCGTCTTCAGGCACGTGCGCATGCGTCGGCGCATGCCGGCGCGGACCGCGCTGTTCTTTCTGATGAACAACGCCGCGCTGCTTCTGCGCGGGCCGATGCTGGTGGTCTGCGTCACGCTGCTCGGACTCGGCTCGGTGCTGGCCAACCTGGTGTCGCTCCTGGCGCTGACGGTGATCCGCTTCTCGATCGCGGACTCATGGATCTGGGCTCCGGAACGAGGCCCGCAGCTACTCGGCTATGACATCCACGGTCTCCTCTCGGTCGTCTCGGAGGTGCGCCTGCCGGAGCTCGAGCCCTTCCGCACGGCGCGGCTCCCCGAGACGCCGACGATCAGCGTCCGCGTGGGCAGGCTCAATCGAAAGCAGAGCGAGCTCGTCGCCGCCCTGACGCGGCTCGTGCGCCACACCCGTTATGACGAGGGACTCGGGTCGCTCGGGTTCAGCATCGACATTGCGGCCACGTCGGGCACGATCGACGTCGTCGCGTCGCCGCTGCTGCGGTACTCGCCCCACGTTCTGTACACGAACGTCGTCGAGCCGATCCTCCGCTGGATGTTCGTGCGGAGCGGCTACTCGCTCGTGCACGGCGCGTGCATCGAGTTTGGCGGCGACGCATACCTCGTCACCGCGCGCACCGACACCGGCAAGACGACGACGATCCTCAAGTCGCTCGAGAACCACGCGAGCGGCTTCCTCTCGGACGACTTGACCCTGCTCCGGCCCGACGGGGCGGTGCTCACGTACCCGAAGCCTCTGACGATCAGTCGGCATACGGTCAAGGCGGTGCGGACGCCGCTGCTTTCGCTGAAGGAGCGGCTGCTGCTCTTCTACCAGAGCCGCGTGCACTCGAAGTCCGGGCGGCAGTTCGCGTTCATGCTCACGAAGCTGAACCTGCCGGTCGCGACGATCAATGCGATCGTGCAGCTGCTCGTGCCGCCGCCGAAGTACGACGTCGGAAGGCTCATCCCCGGCGTCCGGAAGGTGCGCGAGTCGCAGCTTGCAGGCCTCGTCGTGATCGAGCGCGGCCACGACGATCGGCGTGCCCTCTCGCTCGAGGAGGCGCTCGAGATCGTGATGGCGAACTGCGCCGACTCGTACGGCTTCCCGCCGTACGACGAGATCGAGGACTTCCTCCAGCGGATGACGGGCGTCGACGACCTCGTCGCCGACGAGCGGCGGATCGTCGCGTCTGCGCTCGCCGGAGTGCCCGCGACGCTCGTCGGAAGCAGCACGATGGAATGGTGGCGTGAGCTGCCGCGCATTGCCGGCATCGAGTCGGCGCCGCCTCATGTCCCCGAGCCCGAGCCGTCCCTCGTCCCGGTCCCGGTCACGGATTGAGCGAGACGATGGGGGAAGCGGCACTCGAGTCATTGCGAGCACTGCCGGTCCACCGCTGGCGGACCGGCGTGCTCGTACGCGCGCTGCCGTACATCGGCTACGGAGGCGCGGCCGGCGGCTTCGCGCTCGCAGTGTTCTTCCGCTTCTGGCACCTGAACGCGGTGGGGTACAACAGCGACGAGGCGGTCTACGCGGGCCAGGCGAGAGCGCTCGCGCACGATCCGCAAGTCGTGCAGCTGTTCCCGGTCTTCCGGGCGCACCCGCTGCTCTTTCAGACGATCCTGTCGATCGGCTACCGCCTCGGCGGCGGCGACCTGATGGGGCGCTCTTTGGCGGCCGCGTTCGGGATCGGGACGGTGATCCTCGTCTACCTCACGGGCAGGCTCCTCTACGGCCGCCGCGCCGGGCTCGTGGCGGCGCTCGTGATCGCCCTGATGCCGTATGACGTGCTCGTCAGCAGGCAGGTGCTGCTCGACGGCCCGGCGACATTCTTCGCCACCGCCAGCCTCTACCTCGTCGCGCGCTACGCGACGAGCCTGCAGCGTCCCTGGCTCTATGCGGCCGGAGGCGCAATGGGCCTCACGATCCTCGCGAAGGAGACGAGCATCCTCGCGATCGGGGCCCTGTTCGTCTTCTTCGCGCTGTCGCCGGAGGTCAAGACCCGGACGCGCGACCTCGGCCTGGCTGCGCTCGCGATGTTCGCGGTCGCCCTCGCGTACCCACTCTCGATCCACATCGCGGGCGGCGGCCACCGCGGTCAGAACTACCTCCTCTGGCAGCTCTTCCGTCGGCCCAACCACGAATGGAGCTTCTACCCCGCGACCGTGCCGCTCGTCATGGGCCCGCTCGTGGTCGGCTGCGCCCTGCTGGGCCTGATTTTGCTGCGCCGCCAGATGTCCTGGCGCGAGACGCTCTTGCTCTCCTGGATCCTCGTGCCGGCGGTCTTCTTCCAGCTCTGGCCGGTCAAGGGCTTCCAGTACCTCCTGCCGGCCGCGCCGCCGGTGGCGCTGCTCGCGGGGCGGATGCTGGCGCTCTGGCGACCGCCGCCGCTGACCTTGCGCGCGCTCCGCGTCCCGGGCGCGGTGGTGAGCGCCGCGCTCTGCGTGCTCGTCCTGACAAGCGTCGGCCTCGAGAGCTGGCGCCGGATCTCCCCCAAGGAGAGCGGCGTCTTCATCGCGGGCTCGGGTGGTCTCCCCGGCGGGCGCCAAACCGGGCTCTGGGTCCGGAACAACACTCCGCTCGGCTCCGAGTTCCTTGCGATCGGGCCGTCGATGGCCAACCTGATCTCGTTCTACGGCTACCGCAAGGCGTACGGGATCTCCGTCGGGCCGAACCCGCTGCGGCGGAACCCGGCCTACGAGCCGATCGGCAATGCCGACCTCGCGCTGCGGCGGAACGAGGTGCAGTACATCGTCTGGGACGCGTACTCGTACGCGCGTTCGCCCTTCTTCGGGGACAAGCTCCTGGAAAAGGTCAGGAAGTACAACGGCGTCCTCAAGTTCAGCGTCACGGTGCGACTGCCGACGAAGGACGGCTTGAGCGCAAGCCGCTCCCTGATCCGCGTCTACAAGGTGCGCTCGTGAGGCGGACGGCCGTCATCGCCTGCATCGCCGGGCTCGGGCTCGCGCTCGCGCTCGGGGCCGGCTCGGCCCGCGCGGCAGCGCCGCGGACGCCGATCCACCA
>WNGE01002920.1_pt1 | contig 20459 bp, 23 predicted proteins | sample 5400651 | NCBI WGS metagenome assembly WNGE01 (sample SAMN13153370, study PRJNA577476) | soil metagenome | isolation source: 60 cm soil or saprolite under grassland replicate 2 | place: USA:California | collected 2016-06-15 | reverse complement strand
CGACCGAGCGCCTGCGGCACGTCTGCGGGAGCCGGCGGCGCCGACGGAGCGGGTCGGAGCAGCTCGAGCACTTGCGCAAGCTCACGCGGCAGCTGTCGCTCGGAAACGATGCGGTCGATCTGACCGTCCGCGAGCTTCGCTTCGGCGGTGAAGGCGACGTCGACGCCGTCGACGCGCACACGCTGGCCTGCGAATGCGACCGTTCCGCCGGGTGTCGCGAGCAGGACGTCGGCGCCCGCGGCGAGCGCAGCCCATGCGCCGCCCGTCGTCGGATCCCGTGCGACACCGACGTGCGGGACTCCCGCTGCGCGCAACCGTCCGGCAACTGCCGCGATCCGCTGCATCTGCACGAGCGAGCGCATTCCTTCCTGCAACCGGCTGCCACCTGAGGCGACGAGCGTCACGACGGGTAGGCGCGCCTCGAGTGCGTGCTCGAAAGCGCCGACGATCTTCTCGCCGGTCGCCTCGCCGATCGACCCGCCGAGATAGCGGAAGTCGAACGCGACGATCACGGCGCGGTTGCTACCGATCCAGCCGAATCCGCAGACGACGGACTCGCGCGCGCCCGCGCGCTCCTCGGCGCGACGGCGCTGCTCTTGGTACCCGGGCCACAGCAAGGGATCCGACGACACGCGCTCCGCGTCGAGCTCGACGAACCCGCGCGCGATCGTGCGCGCCAGATCGTGCGCACCGACACGCCGCCGCGCGACGCGCCGCGCGACCTGCCCCGCTGCCGAGCGCGCCACTCCCAGCGGGATCCTCGATACCTGGGCTCTCGGAATGTGGGCCTCCTACGAGTACGTCGCCAACTGGTGCAGTGGTCTAGCCAGCTCCCTCCACAGTAAACCCTCCGTCGAGTCCCCGTCAACGGCCTAGGATGAGCCTATGACGAGAGAACGCGATGAGCCTATGACGAGAGAACGCACAGCCGGGAAGGACACGAGGCCGACCCTGCGCCGGATCCGCCGTAACCCGCTCTACGAAGAGATTGCGCAGAAGCTCCGCGAGTTCATCCATGTCGAGGAGCTCGAACCCGGTGATCGCCTGGTCTCGGAGCGCGACCTCGCACAGCGACTCGGAGTCAGCCGCACCTCCGTCCGCCAAGCCCTGACGGCGCTGCGGGTGAGCGGACTGGTCGAGATCCGCCACGGTGACGGCGTTTACCTCGTCCGCTCGCCGGAAGATGTCGTGCCGACGCTTGCGCAGGAGTTGCTCGACGATCACGCGCAACTGCCCGCGATCATGGAGGTGCGCGAGGCGCTCGAGACGCAGACCGCGCGCCTCGCAGCGCGCCGGCACACCGCCCTCGACCTGCGCGAGTTGAAGCAGTCGCTGCACGCGATGGAAGTCGCGATCGCGGCGGGCGAGGACGGCGCCGAGGCCGACGAGCGCTTCCACGGAGCGATCGCGCGCGCGTCCGGCAACGAGCTGCTACAGACCCTGATGGAGCAGATGGCGGAGCGAATCGACAAGACGCGCCGCGCGTCGCTCTCCCGACCCGGGCGCCCGCCGCGCTCGCTCGCTGCGCACCGAAAGATCCTCGCCGCGATCGAGCAGCACGACGAGGAGGGCGCCGCGCGCGCGATGCGCAAGCACCTCGCGGTCGTTGCGGATGTCGCGTTCGTCCCGCGGCCTGCGCATCGAGCGCGCCGGAGCGTTCGCGCGCCCTGACACAACGGCGTTCGCGGCCCCGACGGAGCGTTCGGGAAGACGCCTGCGCACTTGACGGGCGAATCGACGAAATGCTCTAGAGTCCCCAAACCTAGGGTGATCTAGTGGTCAAGCCACTGAACCACTAAACCTTCTGTACCCACTCAGGTGGACAAGGGGAGGAGGTCCCTCATGCGAATCCAGAGACGGTCGTGGGTCGCACTCCTGACGATGCTCGCCGTGAGCGGAATCGTGGCGACCGTCGGATACGGCTCCGGCCAACGCGCACATGGCGGCGACACGCTCAAGATCGGCTCGACGCTGCCCCTGACGGGCAAGGAATCGCGCGCCGGCGGCCTTTACAAGCAGGGCTACCAACTCGCGATCGACCGGGTCAACGCAGCCGGCGGATTGAAGGTCGGCAACAAGAAGCTCAAGGTCGAACTCGATCTGCAAGACGACCGCACCGACCAGACGAGCGTCGTGTCGCTGACGCGCAAGGTCATCTTCTCGGACAACGTCGACGTGATGCTGAGCTCGTACTCGACCGATCTCGTGATCGCCCAGGCGCCGATCGCCGAGTCTGCGGGTATCCCTTTCGTGAGCGGAGGCGGTGCCGCGGGCGATATCTACCGCCCTGCCGGCCACACGAACAAGTGGATCTTCGGAACGATCTCGAGCATCCACAAGATGTCGGGCCTCACCGCCGACTGGATCGCGCACGAGCAGAACCTGAAGAAGCTGCCGAAGGGTCTGAAGGTCGCGCTCGTCGTTGAGAACACCGCGCACGGTCAGGACTACCGGGAGGGCTTGCGCGCGTGGGCCAGGAAGTACCCGGGTCGCATCAAGATCGTGCTCGACGACCAGTTCGAGCTGAACGCGTCCGACTTCACAGGGCTGCTGCAGCGGGTCAAGGCATCGGGCGCCAAGGCGCTGCTCGTCGACGCGCACCTGCCTGACTTCATCAACATGCAGCGCACGTACCTGGCGCTCGGCCTGAAGATGAAGGTCCTCAGCTACGGCGCCCGCGGAAGCGAAGCGTCGGCGAAGGCCGCGCTTGGCTCCGGGACGGACTACATCATCTCGGCGGCGTGGTGGGCGCCGTTGAAGAACGCCGCCAACAATCGCTTCATCGCCGCGTTCAAGGCCGCGTACGGGACCGACCCGGAGTGGTACTCCGCCCTCGCGTATGACTCCGCACGCGTGCTGATGGCCGCGGTCAGCAACGCCGGCTCGCTCGACCGCAACAAGATCCGGGTCGCCCTGACGAAGCTGAACTTCACGGGCTCGGTTCTTCCCCGGGGAACGATCAGGTTCCTGCCGATCAACGGCTACCAGGCGACGAACGGCTTCGTGGTGACGCAGAACTTCCCGAACGGGACCACGAGCATCATCTGGCCGCCGAAGGTTGCGACCGCGAAGGGCGCCGTGGTGCCGTAGGGCCGTAGGTGGACCGCTTCCTGCAGCTCACGGCCTCCGGTCTCGTCTTGGCGGGGCTGTACGCGATCCTCGCGTACGGCCTCGCGCTCGTCTACGGCGTGATGAAGGTCGTCAACCTCGCGCACGGCGGCATGATCATGCTCGGAGCGTTCTCCACGTGGTGGCTATGGCAGGGGCCGGGCCTCTATCCCCTGCTCGGCGCGCTCGCGTCTGCGCCGGTCTTCTTCGTACTGGGGATGGTCCTCTACCTCACGCTCGTCCGGAGGATGCCCGTGACGGGACGCGGCCCGTCGATCGAGAGCCTGCTGCTGCTGTTCGGAGTCGGCACCGTGATGCGCGGGACCGCCTACCTGATCTGGGGCGGCGACGAGCGCGCGATCAACAACAGCACGACGCAGGCGAACGTGGCGATCGGTCCCGTCACGATCTCCGCGACGCGACTGATCGCGCTCGGCGTCGGCGCGATCGTCACCTTGGCGCTCGTCTACCTCGTCGGCCGCACGCGGTTTGGCCGCGCGCTGCGTGCGGCCGCGCAGGACCCCGGCGCCTGCCGCCTGGTCGGAATCGACATCGAGCGCGTCAACGCGACCACCTTCGGTCTTGCGTCGGCCCTCGCGGCGCTCGCCGGCGGCATCGCTGCGACGATCTTCGTCTTCAGCCCGGACTACGGTGGCAAGACGATGCTGAAGGCGTTCGTGATCGTCGTGCTCGGCGGTATGGGCTCGATCCTCGGTGTCGCCCTCGGGTCGATTGTGCTCGCCCTCACCGAGTCGTACGCGACCCTGTTCGTGCAGTCCGCGTACACCGAGATGATCGGGTTCATCATGCTCGTGCTGATCCTCGTCCTGCGGCCACAGGGATTGCTCGGCGCACGCTCGATCCGATGAGCACGGCGTCGCTTGCCTCGCGGCGGCTCGATCGCCGCTTCGGCACGACCAGCATCGTGCCGTGGCAAGTCGCTGTTCCGGCGGTCGTCGTGTTCGGGCTGCTGTGGGTGCTGCCCGAACTGCACGACTTCGGCTTCTACTACACGAGCCTCGGCAGCCTCGCGCTCATCTATGTCGTCGCCGGGCTCGGCTGGAACATCCTCGGCGGCTTCGTCGGCCAGGTGAGCTTCGGCCACGCGGTCTTCTTCGGCGCGGGCGCGTACGTGGCCGCTCGGTCGGTCAACCGCGGCTGGCCGTGGCCCGTCGCGCTCGCCCTCGGCTCCCTCGCCGCGGTCGGCTACGGCCTGATCTGGGGCTATCCCACACTGCGGCTGCGGGGGCCGTACTTCTGCATCGCGACGATCGGAGTCGGCGAGGCGACGCGGATCGCAGTTGTCAACTGGAGCTGGTTCTCGGGCGGCGCCTCGGGCTACAAGCTTCCCTACTACACCTTCTCGCCCCTACGCGACTACCACGGCGCGCTGATCCTCGCGATGATCGCGTTCGCGGTCCACCTCGTCGTTCGCAGGACGAAGTTGGGCGCGGGACTCTCGGCGATTCGGGGGGACGTCGAAGCGGCGTCGGCGGTCGGAGTGAATCCCGCCCGTTACCAGGTCTACGCCCTTGCGGCGAGTGCAGCGCTCGTCGGGCTCGCGGGCGGCTGGTACGGACACCACCAGCAGTACGTCGAGCCGAACGACGTGTTCGGCTTCGAGCTCTCCGTCGCGCTCATCCTGATCCCGCTGCTCGGTGGGATCGGGACAATCTGGGGACCGATGCTCGGCGCGTTCGTGTACGTCGTCGTGAAAGAGTTCCTCAACACGCACGTTCGCAACGCCGGCCTCTCGTACTTGATCTACGGCCTGATCGTCGTCGTGATCATTCTCGCGGAGCCGCTGGGGCTCGTCGGCATCGGGCGATTGATCCGGCACAAGCTGCGGCGACACCTGTACCGAGCACGCACGTGAGCGCGCTGCTTCAGCTCGATGGAGTCACGCGACGCTTCGGCGGCCTCCTAGCCGTCTCCGAGATCGACGCGGAGGTGACCCAAGGCGAGATCTACGGGGTAATCGGCCCCAACGGCGCCGGCAAGACGACGCTCTTCGCGATGATCGCGGGCTCGCTGCGCCCAACCGCGGGGAAGATCATGCTCGACGGGCACAACATCACAGGCAAGCGTGCGCACCGCGTCGTGCGTCGCGGCATCGCGCGCACGTACCAGGTCGTGAGGCCGTTCCCGAACCTGACGACGGTCGAGAACGTCGAGGTCGGGCTGCTGTTCGGCAACCGCCGCGTGTCAAACCGGCGCGTCGAGGCGATCGAGCTCGTGGAGCGCTGCGGCCTCGCGGGCTGCGCCGACCGCCTCTCGAGTCAGCTCACGCTCTCGCAGCGCAAGCAGCTCGAGATCGCCCGCGCGCTCGCAACCGGGCCGCGCATCCTCCTGCTCGACGAGGTGGTTGCGGGGCTGAACCCGCAGGAGGCCGAGCGGCTCGTGCAGCTCATCCGCGAGCTGAACGAGACGGGTCTGACGATCCTGATGATCGAGCACGTGATGAAGGCGATCATGGGCCTCGCCGACCGGATCCTCGTGCTCGACCACGGCAAGCCGATCGCGCACGGCACGCCGCGCGAGGTGAGCCAGGACCCGGCCGTCGTCGAGGCGTACCTCGGGCGACGTGCCGCACAGTCTTTGCAGGAGCCGGACCGTGCTGGAGGTTAGGAACCTCCAAGTCTTCTACGGCGACGTGCTCGCGGTCGAGGACGTGAGCTTCACTGTCGACACGGGCGAGATCGTGACGATGCTCGGCTCCAACGGCGCGGGCAAGACGACGACAGCAAACGCGATCTGCCGCCTCGCCCGACCCGCGCGCGGGGAGGTGATCTTCGACGGCAAGCGGATCGACAGGCTACGGGCACACGAGATCGTGCAGCTCGGCATCGCCCAGGTGCCGGAAGGGAGGCGACTGTGGCCGGAGCTCACAGTTGCGGAGGCGCTCGATCTCGGCGCGTACGCGCCGCGCGCACGAGCGCAGCAGGAGAAGACGCTCGCGGAGATTCACGAGCTCTTCCCGCGACTGAAGGAACGGGGCGGCCAGCAGTGCGGCACGCTCTCCGGCGGCGAGCAGCAGATGGTCGCGATCGGGCGGGCGCTGATGTCTCGCCCGTCCCTGCTGATCCTCGACGAGCCGAGCCTGGGTCTTGCACCGATCCTCGTCGAAGCCGTCTTCGAGGCGATCGCGCGCGTGCGTGACGCGGGGACGACGATCCTGCTCGTCGAGCAGAACGTCAACGAGGCGCTCGAGCTCGCGGATCGCGGCTACGTGCTCGAGACAGGACGCGTGGTTACCTCGGGCACTTCGGCGGAGCTGCGAGCCGACCGAACGGTGCGGGAGGCGTACCTCGGTATCTGACGCAATGGCACGCCGAAACAGAAAGTGAGCGTGCGACATCTTGCTATCGTCCCGATCCGGATGTCGCCGGTACGCCCGGAGCCGCTGTTTCCAAGGCTGATGGCGCCCGACGATGCGGAGGCAGTGCGAGTCGGTGAGGTGGGACTGAGCTACGGGCAACTCGCCCGCGCTGCCGCGGCCGTGAGCGAGGGTGTGCACGGCCGCCGCCGAATCGCCGTCTGGGCGGAGCCGAGCGTCGAGCTTGCGATCTCCGTGTTCGGGGCGCTCGCCGCTGGAGTCGCCGTCGTTCCGATCAACCCGGGCAGCGGTGAGCGCGAGCTCGAGCACATCGTGGCCGACAGCAGGCCTGAGCTCTTCCTCACGCCGCAGGGTCTCGCGCCGCCCGCGCAACTGGGGCAGCTGGAACGCATCGACGTCGACCCTTCGGCCGATGGCGGTGCGCTGTCGGACGAGCTCGCGGATGACGCCGTCGCGTTGATCCTCTACACGTCGGGAACGACCGGGCTGCCGAAGGGAGTGCAGCTCCCGCGCCGGGCGATCGAGTCCAACCTCGACGCGCTCGCCGAGATTTGGCAGTGGACCGCGGCTGACCGTCTCACGCACGCGCTGCCTGTCTTCCACGTGCACGGCCTCGCACTCGGCCTCCTCGGCCCGCTCCGCGTCGGCGGCTCCGTCGAGCACGTCGGCCGCTTCTCGTCGCAGGCGCTGGCGGCCGCGCTGCGAAGGGGCGCGACGATGATGTTCGGCGTCCCGACGATGTACCACCGGATCGCGCAAGACGCCGCGGACGACCGACAGCTCGCGCAGGCGTTCAGCAGCGCGCGCCTGCTCGTCTCCGGCTCGGCGGCCCTGGCCGTCGTCGACCATGAGCGCATCCGCAAGCTCGCCGGCCAGCAGATCCTCGAGCGCTACGGCATGACGGAGACGCTGATGAACTGCGGCGTGCGGCTCGGCGAGCCGGTGACGCCTGGTCGCGTGGGGGCGCCGCTCCCGGGCGTCGAGCTAAAGCTCGTCGACGACGACGGCGCGACGCTCGAGACAAACGACGACGAGACGATCGGCGAGATCGCCGTGCGCGGGCCGAACCTGTTCTCCGGCTACCTCAACCGTCCCGAGGCGACCGAGGAGGCCATGCGCGACGGCTGGTTCCTCACGGGCGACCTCGCCACGCGCGACCGCTCCGGCTCGATCCGACTCGTGGGACGCCGCGCCACCGACCTGATCAAGAGCGGGGGATACAGGATCGGTGCCGGCGAGGTCGAGGGAGCGCTGCTCGAACACCCGGCCGTCTCGGAGGCCGCGGTGGCCGGCCGCCCCGACGCGGATCTCGGCGAACATGTGGCCGCCTGGATCGTCACCGAGCCCGACCGAAGCGTCAGCGCCGAGGAGCTCGCAGAGCACGTGGCGCGGCTGCTCTCCAAGCACAAACGGCCGCGAGAAGTGCACTTCGTCGATGCGCTCCCACGCAACGCCATGGGCAAGGTGATGAAGCGGGGACTCATCCCCGAGAAACAGTGACCGTTCTCCCGCCGCCGACTTCGGTCGCGACGCGGCGGGTTTGACGCCGTCACAGAACGTTCACAATTCACCCCGTGGCGGGTGGTGCGGCCGAGGCGTGCGCCGACCCGGGCGAATTGCCGGAGCTGGTGGCGAGAGTCGAGCGCAGGCTCCGCCTCCTGCCAACCCGCGCGACGCAAACGCCATATGAGGAGGATCGCAGCGACTAAGAGCTCGCTGTGCTCCGCCTACTCGCGACCGAGCTCACACAGCGGGAGAGATCGGTGAGACCCTCTACGTCTCGTTCAACACCGTCAAGACCCACGTGAAGAGCATCTTTTGCAAGCTCGACGTCGCCACGCGCCCCGACGCGGTCTCGCGCGCCCGCGAGCTCAGCCTGCTCTGAGACCAAATGAATCGGCTAGCGCCACTGTTAGAGCACTCACTCCTTAAGTGTTGTCAGTTTTGACGCCGGACCCTCGCTGACAATGGCGAACAGACTGGCGAACTGAAGCAAAAATCCCTGCAAATGGGCAGTTTCGCGGGGGTCTCGAAAACCGTTTCGGGCCTCTGAGTCCGACGAGGGTTCAAATCCCTCCCTCTCCGCTCAACCAAACTGGTCTCTCGTGGGGACCGGCTTGCGCACAGCGATATGCGCTCTAGAGGACCTTGCCTGGATCCAGCTGCCATGCGCGGCGGTCCGAGACGTCTTGACAACGTGCTGCGGTAGGCATTTAGTGACCTAGTCGGCAACGAAGGGAGCGTGTATGCACCCCAATTCGTTGCTGCGGCGATCTCGAGCGCTTATCGGGCGCTTCCTCTTACACGCGTCGGCGGATGTCGCCGAGTTTGGCTACACGGCGGTCCGGCTGCGAAGACGCCGGTACTACGGGATCGTCCACGTCGTGCCATAGAGAAGGAGTCCTGCGATGGCAAGAGCGAGAAAAACCGTGGGCACAAGGCGAAAGAGCGCATCGACAACGACGAGGAAGCGGACGACGAAGGACGCTCCGATGATGGAGCACGCCGCGAAGGAAGGAGCGAAGATGCTTCTTCTCGAGCGGAACCTGCCCCTCCTCGCACAATCGATGACGTTCGCGAGAGCGGTGCAGCCGAACCTGCGGTTCCTGAACCTCAAGGACCTGCGTTGGCTGTTCCCGCCGATCTGCCACCGCAAGGACCAGGCGGCGCTGACCGACAACGAGAGGTCCCGTTACATCTGCGCGTTCAACATGGTCAACAGCGACGGAACGCTGGGGCAACTCGTCGACATCCACCTTCAGATGCACATGCAGCACACGAACGCCCGGCTGCTGCCGTGGCACCGCGTCTTCGTGTACCTCTTCGAGGAGGCGCTGCACAACTACCACCCGGACGTGTGCGTCCCGTATTGGGACTGGACGAGGCCGGAGGAACAGCACTTCCCCGACTGGCTCGCCGGCGTGCTCCCGACCGTCCACACGCCGACCCAGACGATCAACGTCATCCGCGCGCCCGGCCCGGACGCCGGGCTGGCGGCGATTGCCTCCGGAGTGCCTTCCGCAATGGCTAAGACCACCTACGGCGACTTCACCGGTCCGATCAACGGTATCCACGGGTCAGTTCACATTTGGGTAGGCGGCACAATGTCGACGTTCCAATCTCCTGCCGATCCTGTGTTCTGGCTCCATCACGCCAACCTGGATCGGCTTTGGTGGGCTTGGTACAACGGCCCGCAGGGCAACCACCAGAATCCGCCCCTCACCGGTGCCGACGCCGTGATGGATCCGTGGACGTACACGGAGGCAGACGTCAGAGATATCGCCGCGCTCGGCTACGTCTATGTCTAACACGCGGCCCGACGCCGCGGGAGGTCAAGGCGCTGCATTCCCCAGAGACCGGGGGTCACGCGTAATCGCCTGATGTACAGGCCGCTCGGCGAGGACGCGCTGATCCTCAGGCGTTACCTGGGGAACTGGTCGGCCCCCGACGACCTCAGGCCGTGACCTGTGTGCCGCGTCGTGTTCCGACCCGGCTCTCCTTTGACCTTTAATCGACGAGCCGCGGAGGCCGCAGCACCTTCGGGAGCCGGAATGAGCAGCAACGTTGGGAATCTGGCATCGCGGGTGGACACGCGGCGACGCTTGAAACCGAGGAGGCAACCGTCGCAGACAACCTCCTTTTGGAGCTTCAGAGACGGATCGAAGTGGAGGCGGATCAGTTCCTTCTACTACTTCACGGGCGTGTCGCTGAGCGTCGTCGCGGCCACGGCGGCCGCGGTCGTCGCCGGCCTCGGATACGCCGTTGCTGCTGCCACCGTCGCAGCCGTGGTGTTCGTCGCGACGAGCCTGAGAAGGTCCTGCTCTTCCGAGACAAGTGGGCGCAGCATCGCGCGCCGCGAGGATACGGCAGACGATTGAAGGCTCCCGAGCGCGAGACGCCGTTGCCTTCCTCAAACCACGCGACGCGCGCCCACCCAGTTGGCGGTGTAGTAGCCCTCGGACAAGCTCGAGATCTTGACCACGTCGCGCCATGAGACGAGTGGTCGCCACGCTCGCGGCCGCCGGATTAGCCGTGTCCATCGCCGGAGCGGCGTATTCCTGGCCCGGGCCACCCAAGAGCTCGCCGCCTCGGCGCGAGCACGGGCCACCCGCAGCGTGGGCTGAGAGCACGCGACGCTCTTTTTGGCTCGCGTTTGGCAGTTACTGCTGGACGACTGCGGGATCGGCTGTCTGCGTCGACATGATCCCGCCGCAGTCCCGGGCCGACATACCCGCCATCCGAGTCCTCCGCGGCGCGGTAATCCGCATCCACCTCGCGTTCGCGCCGCGGGACGCACACCTCACCGTGTTCCGAGGGTCGGCGTTCAAGCACTACCGCTTGCGCCCGGCGCGAACAATCTCCTGGAAGGCGGCGAGCGAAGGCATCGCCTCCCTCGATGTGCACGCCCCGGGCGGGTCGGCGAGCTACATCCTGCACGTCATTCTGCGCTCCTAGCCGTTAGTCACCTCGTCCCCGTTTGTCGTCCTGAAGCGCGGGAATGGCTCGAGCGCCAAGAAATTCTTCGATGATCGGTCAAGGGGGCCTCATGATTCGTCGTCTTCGCATCGGTCTTCCGCTGCTGCTTCTCGCGCTGTTCCTCGCCGCCACGGGTGTCGCGTCTGCCCAGGGCGCTGACGAGCACAGCCAGAACATGAAGTTGCTCGCCTCGGTACCGAAGACGCGCGTGACTAACTCGGACATCGCCTTTTGGGGCAAGCTCGCCTACCAAGGAAGCTACGCCGGCTTCCGCGTGATCGACATCTCCGAGCCCGAAGCGCCGACCGTCCTCGCCGACGTGCGCTGTGGCGCCGGGCAAGGCGATGTCACCGTCTGGCAGAACATCCTCGTCCGCTCGGTCGACTATCCGATGACCGAGCGCTCGTGCAACGGCGTCCGTTCCCCTAATCCGACGCTCCCCGGCCAGTTCGAGGGCGTCGAGATCTTCGACGTCGCGGATCCGTCCAACCCGCAGCTGGTGAAGCTTGTCGATACAGACTGTGGGTCGCACACGAACACGCTGATTCCAGATCTCGCGAACGGACGCGTGCTGATCTACGTCCTCTCCTACTACCTGCTTCCGGGCCCGACGTGCGGGGACGGCCGCGAGGACATCCCGCTGCACGCGAAGTTCTCGATCGTCAGCGTGCCGCTCGCACACCCCGAGGACGCAGCAGTCGTCGCCACGCCCCCGATTGACGCGGAACCGTTCTCGCTCGACGGTCTCGGTCCGACGATCGGCTGCCACGACGTTGGCGTCTTCCTGCCGCTGCACCTCGCCGCGGTCGCCTGCCTGAGCGAAGCGCAGCTGTGGGACATCTCAGACCCGCTTCATCCCCGAACGATCGTGCACATCCAGGAGCCCGACCCAGGCTTCGAGATTTGGCACTCGGCGACCTGGACCTGGGACGGGAAGTACGTCGTCTTCGGCGATGAGTCCGAATCCGGTTCCTGTCACGGCGACCAGTCGGAGATGGACGGCCGCGTCTGGTTCTACAAGCGCGCAGACCTCGAAGCCGGCCAAACAACGCCCGACGGCTCGTTCCTGATTCCGCGCGACCAGGGCGACGACTACTGCTCGGCGCACATGTTCAACGTCGTCCCGGTCAAGGGCCGCTACCTGCTCACGTCCTCCTGGTACGGCGGCGGCGTCGACCTGGTCGACTTCACCGATCCCGCCAACGCCCGCGAGATCGGCTACTACGACGTCCAGTCACCGAACCCGGGTTCCTTCTGGGCGGCGTACTGGTACAACGGCTTCATCTACGGAAGCGACATCGTGAACGGGTTCGACTCGTTCCTCTTCAGCGGCCCTGAGCGCGCCGGCGCGCAACGCCTCTCCCACCTCAACCCGCAGACGCAGGAAGCCTTCCTCCGCTGAGGGTTGCCGAGGATCGGTTGGCGCGGCTGCTTCCGCCCGCGCCAACCGATCCGTCTCCTTCAGTTCCTACTGATCGACCCAGATGACGTAAGTGACCAGCTTGCGGCCGCCGCCGAAGTCATCGACGTAGGTCGAATCGTTCAGACGCGTCGCCGGGGCGAACGACGGCACCGCGTCGGGGAGGAAGCCTTCGCTTGCTGCACCAACCGTTGACGTGCTGTCCAGATGCGCGTAAATCGTCGAGAGCTCGTCGTAGTCGTGCTGGTTTGGGTGAGTGCTCTTCGTGTCGGAAGCGCTCGTGTTGTGGTAGTAGTCCATGCAGGTATTCAGCGAGATCCCGGACTCGTCCTGGTGGTCGAGACCGAACGTGTGGCCGATCTCCTGACAGATCACGTGCTGCATCTCAGCCGTGTTGTTGTACTGATAGCTCGAGCTGCCGAAGTAGTAGTCGTTGTTCTTGACGACACCCTGCGTGATGTGCACACCGCCTGTGATCCAGATCTGCGCGACCCCGAGCCAGCCGGTGTTTCCGTAGCTCGCACTGCAGACCTCGACTCGCCCTGCCGTGGGCTTGCAGGGCTTCGGACGCGTTCCCCCCGCTACCACGGTGGTGTCGAGAACGTTCGATTTCGACCAATCGGACGACGCGATCTGGAGCATGCTTTCCCATGCCCCGCTGACGTTGTCGCCGAGCTTGATCGTGAACGGGTTCGCCGTGCGCGCCCAGTGATACCCGTTCCATGAATGCGTCGCTGAAGCCGGCAATGCACTGAACGCCGCCACCGCAGCGACGAACAGGCAAGCAGCAAGGATCCGTCTCAACGTGTCCCCCTTTTTAATAGTCCCCGACATCAATGAGCAGGACGAAGTTTTCCACAGCACTCGAGCTTCCTCAACCGCCGATCGTTCAGCCGCGCCATCAACGCGAGTTGCGTGCCCGGTAGCCCGGGGTCCTTCGGCCATGCGGTCGGTCGTAGAGCTTGTCGCTCCGTGGTAGGAAGACGTGCATGATCTTCGTCGGCGGTATCAACTTCGTCCTCGGCGTCGCAAGCGACGCGACGGAGGCTCCTCCGGCGACCGCAGGCCGCGGGCTCCGACCTGTTACTGACGATCCACACCAGGCGCGGGCCTGGCAGTTTCGCAAGGATTCTCCTCGCATGGGCTCTCGTCCCCTGGGAACAGAGTCGAGAAATCGTGATCCTGAACTACACCGCTCTTAGCTTCGGAGTCGGAACGGACGCTCGAGGCTCTCGAGCGTCAGCACTCGCTTCTCAGCGCCGCCGATGCACTAGAAAGCGGGCGCATGCGATCCATGACTGGCCCGTCGCGGAAGGGACGTGGGCATGGTGATCGGAATCGCCACGAGCGTCGTCGCAATAGCATGCTCCCGGCTACTCCTCCGTCCCTTGGGATTTTGAATCCACCAACCGCGGCCGCGCAGCGGTCGTAGAGGAAGCAACCTATGGACGAAACGGTCGCCGATTCAGGCGGCCGTTTCCACACAGGTCAGCGAACGATCACCCTGAGCTTGAGCGTGTTGTCAGGGCCGATCGTGCGCACGCCTTTGGAGTAGTCCTCACCGGCTTTCGTCGCGAACCGGTAGACGCCGGCCTTGACGAATCTGACCTCGATCATCGCGCCGAGGCTTTTCATGCTCGCGCCAGCGGGCAAGCTGACACGGGGCCCGGAGAGCTGCATGAGCTTATGCGGCATCACGTCGTTGTTGCCGATCTCGAGGTGAACACCCCGCTTCAGCCAAACGGTCTGCGACACTTTCGCCGCGCCAGTCTCACCAAGGGACCAGGCATGGCAGCCACGCGTCTGGTGGCGGATGATCAACACGGGCCCGTTCTCGTGCGAACTCGCCGGAGCAGCGAGGGCGAGCGCGGCACCAGCAGCGGCGAAGGCCGACATCGTGCGGTTCATTTGATCTCTCCTCTCGTTGAACCTGAGAGTGATGGCTTCGCCACCCAATCGCATCAGGCCCGCCGCTGAACGCAATCCGTATTAGCCCGCGGAGATCGAGAAGAGCGAGCTTCGCACTGAGACGCAAAACGCCTCCCAGATCCAGCAAGTCCGCAAGACCCAGTGGCTGCAGATAGGGCCGGTTGGAGACATTCCCTCTCCTTAAGGGACCAGTAGGACAATCGCGAAATCGCCGGCCCGGTCGGTCCACCATGACTCGACGCTGAGCCCGGCCCTGCAGGCCTCGTTACTCGAACTGCTTGCGGCGGAACTTCACGCTGATCTCGACCCGGAGCGGCTCGCCCTTCGCGAAGGCGATGTCGAGCCCGAGGCCCTCGGTCGACACGGTGTGCGCGCGCGCCGCGCTCGGAATCCGGATGTCCATCCACTCGTGCTCCGAATCCCAATACGCTTCGTACACGAATCGCCGCTGGTCGAACGTCGCCTCCAACACGCGGTTGACGGCGATGAGAGCTCAGGCGCGGACGCATTCGCCGAACGAGCCAGGATCGAGCTTGTTGCTACCGCCGTTGCTCGGGCAGGCGCGCGCAACGGCGCGGCTCCCCGCTGCGCTGGCGCACAGACTGGCGCACGAGCACAAAAACCCTGCAAATAGGTAGGTTGGCGACTGTCTCGAAAACCGTTTCGGGCTTTTGGGTGCGACGAGGGTTCAAAATCCCTACCCCTCCGCCTCACCGAGAACCGCATGGGTATGCGGTTCTCGGTGCTTTTCTGATCGCCTGCGCGCCGTCGACTAGAGCGCTTGCTCGCCGCCGACGAGTGCGCGCAGACTCTCGTGCTCCTCGCGGCAGGCGGGGCAGCCGGCGAGGTGTGCGCGCAGGCCGGGAATCGCCACGTCGGCGTCCTGGCCGGCGAGCTCCAGCTCGACGTAGCGGTCGAGTTGGTCGAAACACTCGCCGCAGCCAACCTCTGGCTCCGCCGGCCCCAGGAGCCGGCCCAGCGCTTGTTTCAGATCGGGTCGCTCCATCGTCATTTCTCCTTCAGCCAGTGGTCGAGCGCGAGACCGCGCTCCTCTAGATGCTTTCGCAGCTTCCGCCGGGCGTCGTGCAGCGTCTTGTAGAGCGCGCCGCGGTTCGTGTTCAGCCGCTCGGCCAGGACGTCGATCGGGACGCCGTTGACGGCCAGTGCAACGAGGACACGTTGCTGGTGCGGCGTCAGTACCTCGGCAATCGCGCGCTGGAGAGTCTCGATCAGCTCGTTCTGCTCGGCCTCGGCATCGGGCAGGAGTCCGGCGCTCGAGAACAGGCCCCAGCCCTCTGGCTCGAGCGGCACTTCCCGCCCTTGCCAGGCACGTTTTCGCAGCTTGACGGCCGCTTCGAGCAGGGCGAACTTGTATGCCCAGGTCGTGAAGCGACTCAAGCCGCGGAAGTCGTCGAGACGCCGCAGTACGCTCATCAGCGCGTCGTCCGCGGCTTCGGTCGCGATGTCTTCGAGCTCGTCGCCGCGCAGGTGCGGTAGCGTCGGCCGCCGGCGCGCGACCTCGAAGCGCGCCGCGCGCAGGAGCAGTGCGTGCAGGCGCGCGATCGCTTCGTCGCGCTCGGCGTGCGAAGCGCGGAGACAACGCAGCCACTCCCGCGACTCGGCATCGAGGGACTTCGGCGCCGGCGCGAGCGTCGGCAATACGCCTGCGGGCTCCACGCGTCCCACGGTAGCCGCGTTCACACTCATGCCGCGGTTTGGTCGTCGACCGGCGCGAGGATGCGGACCGCCAGGTCCGGACGGCAGCCTCGCTCGACGAGCTCGATCAGCGCGTGGAGGTCGTAGCGCGCGTTCTTCGCGAGGCTTGCCGCAAGCGGCAGCGGGAAACCGGATTCCACCAGCCGCTCGCGGCGCCAGTGGACGACTTCATGGGCGCTCCGCCCGGTGGCCGTCCTGGTCTGCATGTCTACTTGGTGACGCCGCACGCCCGGTCCTTACCTCCCGCTAAGGGAAACGCGTCCGCCCCGAGGTTTGCGACTGGGGACGGACGCGTCGTTTGGCGGTTAGTGGAAGCGCGCGGGGAACTGCTTGATGATGCCCTCGGCGAGGATGTCCGACATGTGCAGGATGTGCTCGTGCACCTTGTCGTAGGCGGCGACATCGGCGGTCCAGTCGCCCTGCAGCCTGGCAACCGCTTCCTGCGTCGTCAGTTCGAGGTGCATGTGCATCTCCGCTTTCATCTCATCGAGCGGCCAGTAGCGCGGATTGACGCTGTGGAGCAGAGCCGCGATCTGGTCCGCGTTCTCGATCCATCGGGCTTGCGCGTCGGCGAGCTTGGCACTGTCGCCGGCCTTCGCCGCCGCAATCACGTCGGCGGCGATCAGGATGTGCGCTCGCAGCGCCCGGGTCAGCTCGTTGCCGGCCGCTTCGCCGTAGTAGGGCTTGACGGCATCGCCGATGTCGGTCTGGTTCCGCAAGAGCCGCGCGACCGTGGCGTCGGTATCCGGCGTTCCGCTCTCGAGGCTGATGATCGCCAGCCTCGTCCAGGTGATGTGGTCCTCCCAGAGCTTGCGCATGTCCTGGCGCAGCGCGACTGCCTTCGCCGACAGCATCGGCGACGGGTGGACGGTCATCGTCATCAGCACCGGCGCGCCGTGAGACTGGTTGCCATGCGCTTGGGCCATGTCCATGCCGTTCGAGACGGCGAGGGCGGCCAGGGCGCTGAAGAAGGCGACGAGGGCCGTCAGCACGATCGGGATCGGGCGCGAGACCCGTGTTGGGTTCATGTCAGCGTTCCTTTCGCTTGCGTGAAGGAAGGGGCGAGCGACGGTCGGCGCAGAAGGCTGGCGGCGAGCAGGAGCCCTACGGACTCGATCGCCTTCGTGAAGAGCGCGAGCCCGTCGACGGCCTCCACGTCTGGGTGGAGGATGGGGAAGCCTGTCGTGACCGCGATCGCGTAGCTCGCGATCAGGCCGGCGAAGACGGCGGCCGTGCTCGCGAGTGCAAGCTGCGTCGGGTTGCGCGTCAAGACGACCGCGAGGACGGCGAGCAGGACGGTTGCCACGACGAAGCCGAGCCCGGCTGCGGTGCCTTCCTCGAAGTGGTCCGGGACAAGCGCACCGTGGATGCCGGCGCTGATCGCGCAGGTGAGGATGACGACGTCGGTGCGCAGCTCTGCGAACGTCACGTGACGATCACCGTCCCGTGCATGTCCTTGCTGTGCAGCGTGCAGAGGTAGTGGTAACTGCCCGGCTTGTCGAATGTGATCGAGACGCTGTCGCCCCGGCCGACCTTGTGGTCTTCCTGTCCGTCGACCTTGACCGTGTGCGTGAAGTTGTCGTTGTTCGTCCACGTGACGGTCTGACCGGCCTTGATCTCTATGGTCTGCGGGTCGAAGCGGTAGCTCTTGGCCATCGAGATCTTCGTCGTCGCGACCGGAGCGCTGCTGCCGGTGCCGCCGCAGCCCGCCGCGACCACGGTCGCGACGAGCACTGCGGCGGCTGGGAGGAGGAACCGGTGAGGTCTCACCCGCGGCTCACCCCGAGTGCGGGCCGGCGCACCGTCGAGTAAACCGCGCCGGCGAACACGAGCACGAATGCCCCCAGGTCGAGAACCTCGGCGATCGTGTGCGCGAACAGGAAGACGGTCCAGTCGAGGTGGTAGGTCATGTAGACGAGCTCGGCGGCGGAGAACAGCGTGAACGCCGCTCCCAGCAGAGCGAGCTCGCGCTTGAAGGCCAGCCAGGCGAAGCCGGCCCCGAGCGCGAAGGCGGCGATGTGCACGGCGAGGAAGAACCCGGTCGGCAGATCGTTGACCCAGCTTCCGTACGGCATTGCTCCTCCTTTGTCTTTCGAGTGTTGGAACACTTGGTGCCGGCCGGGCGTCCGTCCTTACCTCGGCGCTGCGATTTGCGCCGCGCGCCGCGTGGTCCCTGCGGCACGCACAACTGAAAGCGTCCACACGAACGACCAGACGCGTGAGCGAGAAGTGAGCCCCAGCAGCGCGCGGCAAGACAAAGGGTTGCACCAGCGCTCTCCGCCGTCTGCGTGAATCAGCGATCGCAGCACGATCCCGACGATGATCACGTCATCAAGCTGACCCGCGATCGGGATGAGGTCGGGGACGATGTCGAACGGCAGCGCCAGGTAGTCGCCCAAGCCGACAAGCAAAAGCTTGCGCGCCGGCTGAGGAAGGCGCTGCAACGGGCAATTGCACGGTCACCCATTCGCAATCAGAGAGGCGGCCGGACCGGCCGCCTCTCTGCCGATGCTTCACGGCCGTCGCCTGTGCGCTAACCGACCCTGATGATCGGGCAGTTGAGAACGACGTTTGCGTCGCGCTCGCTCAACTGCCCCGTCTTCTCGATCTTGTCGATCTGCGTGTCACTGGTGATCAGAACGGGCGTTGCACTCGCCTTCCAAGTCAGAATCGTCTCCGCCCAGAGCGGCGAGTAGTCCCTCTCGCCCGGCTCCGACCCGAAGATCGCCAACTGGCCACGTGCGGCTCGGCCCTCGACGAGGTAGATCTCGGGTAGCCCCTTCACCGCCCCGATGCGAGCCGAGTAGTTGATGTGCATCGCAGCTGCCTCGGTCTTGCTCGACACGTCGGTGTTCAAGTAGGTGTCCTTGTGGCCGTCGTAGTAGCCGTGGAACGCCGGCCGTGTGGTCCTCGACACCGGGCCCATCGCCGGGCCTGCGGTCATTGCGCCAAACGCCGCGACCACCGGAGTGGCGAGCGCGACCGCCACCGCGCTGCTGAAGACGAGCTTTCTGGGCATGTCGTCCTCCCTCGTTGGAACTCCTGCCTCACACCAACTTCTGCCGCAACGGCCTCTCCGGATTTTCCGGAGGCCACGAAGCACCCTGCTGAACGGTCACGATCGGCAGCTCAGTTCTCCAAAAGAAGCGCGCGGGCCGGCGCGCCGTCGCTGCGGGCGCACAAGCACAAAACTCCCCGCAAATCCCACTATTGGTGAAAGTCTCGTGTCGCGCCGCGCGATGCCGGGGCGCACGCCCTTCGCGCCCCGGCATCTTGCCAACGCGCCCGGTCCTCACCTCACGGCGTCGCCGTCCGTTGTTGTCCTCGTCGGACGACGTGCCTGAAGACACCCTGCAGACGATGAACGACTCCGCCGCCGTCAGCGCGACCACGGCGCCCGCCGTTGCGCAGCGCACGTGACCGATCTCGCCGCGCCGTCACCTGGCTGGTGGTCGGCCTGCTCGTCTTCGTGCTCGTCGCCACGCTCGTCCTCGAGGGAATCGCGTGAAGTGCCGCGCAGCACGCAAAGAGCGCTCGAGAGGAAGGTGAAGAGATGCGCATCGCGCTGAAGGACAGGAATCCCTTCTCGTTTCTTTTCGTCTCGTCCAGGGGCGACGAATACCTCGCCCGGTACGTCCTCCGCGAGTGCGGCCGCGGACACTCGCTCACCGACGTACTCGCAGACTCGTACATACGCAACCGCTCCACGCACACCCAGCGGGAAAGGCTGCTCGAGCGGCCCGAGGTCGTGGCAGCGCTCGGCGAGCAGACGATCGCGGAGCTCAAGCGCGCGCCACCGCAGCGAGCCGACCACCGCCGCCTGACATGCAGGAACATCCAACTGCACACGAACTTGCGGTCGTCGGATCATTCGTCTGCTCGGTCTGCGGGTACGCCATAGTGCGACGGACACCGCCGGAGCACTGCCCCATGTGCAGGACATCCGATGCGTGGACGCCGTTCAACCGGCAGCCGTTCCGCGAGCCTGCGCGGACCGCCGCCAACCCGTAGGCGTTCGACCCTTACCCGTGCGGGCGTCTGGCGGCCCGCCTGCTCCTGCGCTCCGCGCGGGCCCAACCCGCCCCGTGAGCTCGGGCATCCCCGGCCCCGTCTACTCGGGGCCGGGGATTCGAACTGCGAGGCTATGCGGCGGCGGGAACCGGCTTCGCCTCCGGCGCGGGCGACGGCTCCTCGGGCTCGAAGTGCGGGAGCCACTGGAGCCAGCCGGGGAGGTACCAATTCCGTTCGCCCAGCAGCTTCATGGTCGCAGGGAGGAGCACGCCTCGAACGAGGGTGGCGTCGAGCAGGATCGCCACCGCGAGCCCGACGCCGAACTGCTTGAACATCAGCAACGAGAGGGTCGCGAAGATCGAGAAGACGGCGACCATGACGATCGCTGCACTCGTGACGACTCCGGCGGTGGACTTGATCCCGTGCGCGATCGCGTCATCCATGCTCGCGCCACGATCGAAT
>WNGE01011337.1_pt1 | contig 20462 bp, 6 predicted proteins | sample 5400651 | NCBI WGS metagenome assembly WNGE01 (sample SAMN13153370, study PRJNA577476) | soil metagenome | isolation source: 60 cm soil or saprolite under grassland replicate 2 | place: USA:California | collected 2016-06-15 | reverse complement strand
ATATTACAGTTAAGGAGAAGCCTATTCTTAGTATCGATAACCTCTTGCTCTTGCTCAACTACTACTAGGTACACGACACTTCTACTTTCTCTATAGAGTAGTATTACGTGTAGTTTACACTAATCTTACTTCTTCTCTTTACTATAGAGTACTAGCCTATAGAGCTAGTCGATGTAAAGAAGAAGAAGAGGTAGAGGCCTAGCCTTAATAATAGTAAAACTAGTACTAATAATGTGAATAATAAGGGCTTTAATAATGCTAAAGTTAGTGTTAATACTGACTTTGGCTTTAATAATAACTATAATAGTACTATAGCTAACCTAGGCTCTAAGAATAATAATAATAGCTCTAATAACGATATTACTATAAGTGACGTTAAAACAGAACTCAGACAATTCGACACGCTCTACTATAAAGACGTCTGCCTCCTAGTCGTATAGAACCCTATAACTAGAGAGTAGGATATACTTATAATAGAGGTCAAGTTAGCCTATTATAAGAGAGTTAAGAGACGCCTAAAGCTGTGAGTTAATGATCCTCTATCTCTTACCTCCTCTTAAATATATGATCTAAGACCAAACTAATAGACTATTATAGTACTATATTCTTCTTTACTAAAGTAGACGACCTGATCTTTTATCCTATTACTTACCTTATCTCCTTAACTATTATAGATAAGGCCTTTAAAGCCCTAAGCCTAACTACTATAGAGTAGGTCTTTAAGTACAAGGTATAGGGCCTAGTTACGTGTATGCCCTTAAGCTAGATACTAGAAAAGCTCAAGATACTAATTTTTTATTAGGATAAGCAAACACTAGATAGTGTTATGACCTCTCTAATACTAGTACTTACTTACTCTTAATTTAAGGACTACTTGAACTACCTTAGGCTTATAGTAAGCTTTCTTAAGAAACTGACTAGCTATTACTTCTATTATAGGATAGTAAATGTCGTTAACTATAAGTTTTCCTATAATATCTCAAGGATAGACTACTCTACTAATAAGGCCTTTCTTTATATCTAGGTACTACTACTAATATAGTATAAGATCAGGTTATAAGACATAACCTAAACTCGATAGTGTATAACAGGGCCTATATTAATAAGAGGGTACTGTTTAACGTCCTCTCTACTATCCTTAAGTAACCCTCTATAGATAGTATTCTCTATATACTTACTTACATGAGCCTTATACGTGATCCTTGTATACTAGTTCATGTACTTAATAATGTTCTTGTAGTACTTCTCTTAGATCTATATATTATCGACCTCGAGTAGTAGTAGACATAGCTAAAAGCTAGAGCTTATAGGATCTAGAGAACAGAGGTCAAGATAGAAGTTTAGTGTCTTACTATAGAGATCAATATTACCTAGACTTAGTAGTAAAATATTATCTCTAAAGAATACTAAGCCAACTACTTCTACTATTGTCTAATAGAAGATATTAAGAGGTAGAACAGTAAGTAGTAGGAAGAGGAGTATATTGAACTAGTAGTTGAACATTAGATCCCTAAATAGACGTAGTTAGCTGAACTCATCTACACTTATATTATAGGTATTACCTTATAAGAGATTATCAAGTACTAGGTCTACTCTACTAGTCTTATACTTATACTCTACTACTACTATAAAGTGCCTTGATAATACTAACTCTAGGTTACCCTCTTATAATAATCTCTTGTTAAAGAGAAACTACCTGACCTTGAGCTATTCTCTCTTGTCCTTGTTAAGACATAGTACTCCTTCTATATTAGTAATGAATTAAAGAGCTATAAAGAGTAGATAGGCTCTTTTTACTACCCTACAAAGATAATAGATTACATTAAATAGATTTACCTCAAAGAGAAAGATCTAGAGGCTAGGATAGAGTATTATTACTTAACATGTAAGTCTTAGAGGCTTGTTTTCAAGTACTTGTAGTATTTCAAAAATCATATATAGACTATGTATAATATCACGCTTTAAGAACTAAGGTTTATATATTTAATAAAATAGACTACTCTACTTTTTATAGATAGATTTCTCTTTGTTCTTACTTACTATGTCTAAGTAACTATAATAATTAGAGATACGTATTTGTTTTACATTACCTAGTATTAAAAGTCTTATTAGTTTTATTATTGACATTTTTATATTATTAGAGAGCTAAGATTAAGTACTAGTAAATGACATTTCTATTATTTCTAGTGATTTCTAGAATAGAATATATTAATGACTTCTCTTTATCTCCTATACCTCTAAACTACTATTTTAAAAGTATTTTATAGAATAAATCAAATATACGAACTTAATATAACTAGAATTACTTAAAGATAATAATATGTAAAGTTAGGAGTATAGGAAGATAGTAGTATATAAAGGATAATAATATAATATACTTTTGATTTATCTTTCCTCTTACTCTAAAGATATTAAGACATAGAATATTATAGCCTTAGATAGTGAATTAATAACGATAAGTTAGTACCTAGGAATATATATTCTATATAATAGGCGTTTACATTAGTTTCCTTATTAGGCTAGTAGGAAAACCAATATATACTAGCCGATAGTACTAATCTATTAAGTGCCTAGGGCGTATTCAGACTCTTAGCTTAAAGAGTATCTATATAGATTTATTAGTTTAGTGCCTATTCTTGAATATTCGTAGCTTATTACTACTCTATTAAATCTAAGCGAAACTTAATGTTATACTAGGTAAGGTTTGCTATAAGCCTTACTAATCGACGTTAGGGTTAAAGGAGGATTATAGCCTATATTACTCTTAAACTCAAAATATAATAGCTCTACCTATATAGGAAATTGTAGAATTATAGTATTAAAGACAATAGTAATACTCTTACTCTTGACGTTAGATATCCTCTTATAGTGATTTATTAGGAGTAGATATAACATTTACTATTTTCTTATTAGTATTATATATACATTTTGTTATAATACTTATAATCTGTTCTTATAATAGAGAGAATAGTTGTTAGTCAGTAGATCTATATATAAGTCAACGCCTAGACTAGTAAATAAAGACTATTATATTAGCGTTACTTAGCTCTCTATATTTATAGGCCTTTTTAAGTAGAGTGCACTTCTGTCTTCGAGAATTCTCCTGTTTACGATTTTGTGTAAGAGATATAGTTGTTTAAGGAAAGCGAATAGATTAAGGAAGAAGGTGCCTTATATTTTCTAGAAGCGAAGGTTTAAGCTAGTATGTGATCAGCAGATTTGTGGCTGACAGGTCTATAGCCGACAAGGTCTATGACTAACAGAATTGCTAACAGATTTCTAACTGAAGGTACTAGTGAAAACCTTATAGTAGAGTTCGAAATCGACTTTAGTCCGAACACTTAATGATTTTATTTTTGACCTATATTTTACGCGTTACTAACCTTCTATGGCTAGCCTAATTCAGACCCCTACACTTGCTTAATTCCCTACTCTAGATGTCACGTAGACTGTTACCTAAGGATTAGCCGATGTTAGCGGATAAGCTACTAACTTAATGAATTAAGAGCTCTAGCACGTGCTAATAACCACTAATTCGGCTAACTGAAGGCAGATTCTGGCTCCTTGATTGTGTCATCCATTTTATGCTTTCCGTAATAACAGTAGTACTATACTATACAGTAATATGATATCTTCATCTCTCCTTTTACTAAGTATAGCACCTATGCTTCCAATATTCACTAGTACTAGCCCTTGGATTTTTAAGCTTATTCTTCTATATACTATCTACAGGACAATCCTCCTTCTCTATACCGTACTAATAATCCCAGAAACATGCTATAGAGCCAAGTCATATTATACATGCTCGTCCTCTCTTTTAGGCAAGTGTCGTCTTCCTTCGAGCTAGCGAGATGATAGTATACGATATCCCTAGTAGCATTTGACGATCTACATCGAGTCACCTTTTGACTTTAAAATATATGTTCAAATATCACAATTTCTAAGCTATGTACTTACTAGTATCTCTAACTTCAAGTCTACCTATTATATAGGTATTAGAGTAAGTAAGTTAAACTTCTTGTACTACTCTAAACAGACGTCTAATTGATTAACAACATAGATCAGAACTGTACTTTATAGTTCTATATTATTCAACTTCGTAGCTATACCAAAATTGTAGTTCAAGTACTTCTCTACTAATCTACCATAGGTTATATTCAGCTTATAGTGAATGGACTCATCTAGCCGTCTTACTACTAGGAAGTCCTCGATCTAGTTATTTGTACTTACTCTAGGGTTCTCTACTTGGCTTATAACCTTGAACGGTATATCATGTCCTAGTTTAATTAAGACAATCTCTAGGCTAAAAAGCTCTTTGTTTATGGCTAGACTTAGTTCGCTAGTACTAGTTACATGTATATAAGCGTCACTATAAGCTAATTGTGTATTAATATAGGGTGATCTAAGGAGAGGATCTTGTTGTACTAGTCTATCTAGACTAAATAGACAAACATCCTTACTATTCCAAGACTCTAAGAGCCATAGTGTTAAGTAGAAACAAAGAACTACTAGGGAAAGAAGTCGTGTAAGCTAGAGCTTTTCCACCTAGTCATATTACTTGTTGTGCTCCCTAGAGGAATATAGAAATTCTTTTAACGATTACGAGTTACTCTAAGACGAGGGCGCATTAGTTAGTAAGTATACAAAGTGCTTGAATGTCTTTGTCTTTTCTAGAAACCCTATATATAGTTTACTAGAAGCTTGAGCTCTTATTTACTAGAAATATTTGTAAAGTCTTCTAATTATATATAGATCAAGCTACGAGTTCTATGAAGGCCCTCTTAAGATAGAGATAGAAGTCGTTTTAACTGATATAGAGAAGCTAAATTTGACTCGTGGTTTAGAAGCACCTATTTTCTCTAAAATACCTTCTAATATAACAGTGTGCTCTACGATCTATATATCCTCTTAAGGATTATTAAGGGTAGACTTAATTATAAGCCAGAGGAGGTTAGTTTAGTATATAAGTTAGTAGTATAAAACGCTAATATTAAACTACACTTTCGAATCTAACTAACGGTATATCTCTTAAACACAAAGGTCTATACTCGTAATATGCTCTACACGATCATCATAAGACTATTTACTTGCTAGTGCCTCGTATAACCGTGTAGACGTATACTACGTTACCTTTAGATAGGTAAGAATAGCTAGGTTAGTAGTATTTAATGAGTACGCTATAGAATTGGCCCTAAGCCTTTAAATCTAGCTTAAGAGTCTAGTAATGTCTAAATTATATAGTCGTAGTTTGTTAACGATATTGTTCAGTTATGTTTTAGAGAAGCTGATCTTGATCTTCTACTAGAAAAGCTTCAAAGGGCTTAAGCTCTTGGATTTCTACACGTTAGATTTGTTAGTAAGACTAAGTAAGCTAAGGATCTCGTAGATATGCTCTATAAGTAGAGAAGCAATTTACCTTAGAGTTAAGAAGATCTTCAAAGCCTTTAATCTTAGTAGTTATTTCATTTAGTGTATTATTGATTAGATTAAGGGTAGAGATATATATCATATAAGAGGAGTCAAGTAGTTCTTCTATATGACTTGATAGTTACTTATCCTATTAAGAGATATAATTTAGGTCTCCTAGAATATTATTAAGGTTTTAGTCTACTTTACATAAGAGTAGTTAGTACTCGTTATGAAATATAGAACATTATGTATTTAGTCTTATTATAAATCTTTCGACCTCTCTAATATACTAGTAATAAGTAATAAAAGGCTAAAACGTTATTTTATAGTTTTTAGTAGCTAATATTAAGAGTAGAAACACTCCTAAAACAAGCCCTATAATTGTTATAAGATCTATAGTAGTTCCTATACTAACTATAGCAAAGCAAAGTTTGACTCTAGCTAGGGCATAGACTAACTCATTAGGAAAAGTTTAGCTAGTAGAAACTTTATATAAGACTAGTAGAATACATGGTCGGCTAGTAAAGCTTTACTTCTACGCTTATTACATTACTATTAATTATCTAATAATACTATCTACGTAAAGAACGTATAATTCCATTCGTATACTAAACTAAGCTTACTATCTGTACAAGTAACTTAGTCTAATCGTTAATTCTGAAAACACTAACTCTAAAATCACCAATTCTAAATCACTAACTCTAAATCACTAACTCTAAAATCACTAACTCTAAAATCACTAACTCTAAAAATCGCTAACTCTAAATCACTAACTCTAAATCACTAACTCTAAATCACTAACTCTAAATCACTAAATCTAAATTACTAACTCTAAAATCACTAACATTAAAAATCACTAATTCTAAATCACTAACTCTAAAATCATCGATTCACTAATTCTAAAATCGTCAATTCTAAATCACTAACTCTAAAATCGTCTAAATGAAACCACTCTTATCAAAAAACAAGACCCTTAGTATTATATCCTCTTACCTCTCTTTACTCTTATACTTGACGCCCTCGAGTGTCTTGCCTACTAGAGCTTTATGCCTAATCTTCTTCTATATAGCATTCATTGCTCTAATCTTCTCTTCTAGACTATTGCCTTCTATGTAAAACAAGAAAGAGAAAGTCTTCTTGTTCTTATTTCCTAATCGGTTATAGTATACGAATGTCTAGATCTCTATAGTAACACAGTAGTCTGGCTCTAGGAGGATAATAAGGACAGCTTCGTTCAATGTTAAACTAATGCCAAATATAGACGTAGTGGCTATAAGAAATCTTAGGCGCCTTTTATCTAGAGAGAGCTCATTACAGAACCTTGTTAATTCTAAGTCGATCTTCGTTTGTAGTAGGTCTTTAGTAATCTACACGATGTCCTCCTTATAGAACTTAAGAACATAGATAAGGTACTACAAATAATTAATTTCTATAGGCATATTATCTATAGTTCCTTACTAAGTAGATGATTCTTATAGCCGTAAAGAAATAGGAACAGAAAATTATTTGTGTATCTAATCCCTTATTATCCTTCTTACTGTCCTAATATCTAATTACTTGATAAATCTCCCTTAACTTCCTAGATGATTTCGAGATCTCTTAAATAAACATCAAGTAAGGGTCTAGCCACTTCTTATTATCCTACACACCTAAGGAACGATTTACTTACTACTCTAGTTATATAAAGGTAAATTCCTTATTACAATTGATTTTTATCAAGTATAGGAAGCTAGAGTAGAGTTAAGTATAATAATAGAAGGTAACTCTCTTACTCTTTAGTAGGATATATCCGACTAGACTTCTATACTTGGCCTTATGTTCAGCTCGCTGCCTAAACTCTTTGGCTACATACGCTACATCCTCTTCAGCCTTCTAGGCAGCTAGGCGTTCTGTCCAGTATGCCGAGTAATAGCACATAACCTCAATATAGTAGTTTGAGGGAAGTTGTACTACTAGACCTTGATTAAGGAACTTTGACTTAGGATTAAATCTTAGGACAGTTACTATAATTAGTAGTTGTAGTTAACTAATGAGTTTATTAACATCCTTTTCTATCACGTTTCCTACCTTCACTGCCTTATCCTAGTATTTACCAAGCTCTATAGCCTTGTCTTAGTACTACTTACACAACTCGAGAAGCTTCTCCTAGGCTATACTAGAGAAGTAAGCCATGTATTCAATGTATTGTGCAATATTGGACGGCCTGGTAGTTAAGAGCGTCCTACTCATCGGATTAATATAGAGACGACGATTCTATAGAAGGTAGAGGAATAGGCCTTTAAGGACGTTAATCGTTAGCGAGGTTTCTAACTAGTCTTAATAAGCTTTATTATAGTAAATAGACCTAACTACAAGATTCTAATATCACTTTGAATAGGTGATAGGCCTTAGTGTAGACTTATACTTTTCACCGTTCTTCCTTGTCTTCTATTCGCCTTCTAGTTAGGTCGTCTAACTGATCTTTCTTTTAAACTTATCTATTACTTATAACTAGAAGGACTAGGTCGTGATTAGAAGAATAACATAACTATTGTTAAGGGCTACGTGACATATAGGGATCTCATCTTCTACTCGATCTATATCTTCAATCTTATATTGTGCAAGGACCTTCTTTACACTGTTAAGGGCATTGGCCTTAGCGGCCTTTGCATTTCCATGTACAAGTACAAAGACCATGTCAAGAGGGTTCTTAGTATCAAAAATCGGCTTTACATCTTATCTAATCCTATAACATAGCTTCTACTCCTGAAACCAATTGTCTATTACACTAAGCGGCGTAAGGACAACGAAGACTCTAAGATGAGATATAAGCTGGCTTATAGCGTTTCGTAGAGAGTATAGGCAGTCTAGTCTATATTGCCTAACTACAGCTTTGTTAGATAGACAAGTAGTATTAGGTTAAGTGTCAGTTATATACTGTTCTGGGTTTTCTTCAATGTCTACGTACATTAAATTTATTAAATACTAGTCGTAATAGATGGCGAAGGTAATCGTTGTTTTACTAAGTCCTATCATATAGCCATAGAAGCAATGCCTAATACTACTAGGCTACTGTATTAAGAGAGATCAGACAACACTGTGAGCTTGACATAGTAAGAGCTTGCGTTTGAAACCTAGAACTAACACAACAAAGTCAGAGTACCTGATTTTAGGGTCATAGTAAAGTAGCGTACATGTAAACTCCTATGTCTCCTAGTTAAGCTACTTATAAGCTAATATATCAAGACGTGATTATATCCTAGATTATTAATATTATTATAATAAATGAAAAGACATAACGAGATAGAAAAGAGAGAGAGAGAGAGAACTAACTTCACGTTCTCCTACTCTACTCGAACTTATTTATACTCTTCTAGACGACGCGTAAATTCGTCTAGATACTCATCTTTCTCTTATACTAGTATCTTACTAACATCAGATAAGTCAAGCTCGTTACTTAGGGCTAGATTTATAATAAAAACTTCATTCCTAAAAAACAAGTCACCCTCTTATTCCTGTCTTATAAAACCGCCATGCTCGTTATTAGTCGCCATGTAGGTAGTATCAGGCCTACTAAATTGTTTAGATTCGTGAGGCGGTATAAGAGAGGCAAGTAGTAGTTACTACTATAACTTCTAGGTTCGATAGAGTTACTAGAGTATAGCTACTAGACTGTAGAGTAATGTCACTACTAGAGTGCTCAACTAAATGTAAAAGGGTATATAGGCTATATTCTAGTAAGTAGGTACAAGGCGTAAGCATAGTATCAAGTGTTTCTCTAGATTGTTATAAGAGTATTTCTTTCTGTCTTAGAGAGAACATATAAATGTTCAAATGCTCAGTATGTAGTATAGACGTATTTAATATAATACTAACAGCGTTATAAAAGGTCAACTTATTAGAGATAAGTACGAAGTTACGTACAAGTCCTTTATAAGGAGATTCTTAAACCTAGCCTATTTTATTGCCTTTATTACTAAAAGTAATACTATAATACTTTTGAATATTTCTATAGAGTTTGTTCTAGTCTAGATATTATACTCGAAGTTAGTCTATTAGGAGATCATTGAATTTAGGTTTAATAAGCGTTATCATAGGCTTATCGACCTACCTTTTTAGCTCGTCGTCTAGGCCTTGCTCTAGCCCTTATAGTTAAACGTAAAGAAGTATATCGTTGATATTAACACGCCTAAGATATTAGTAGTATTTGAGATTATCTATGATAATTCTTTTAGTAGCTACCTTTATATTAAGGGGTAAAGTTAAAGGATATAGATCTAAAATTGGCTTAGAAGACATTATGATTGTAAATCAAATATCTAATAAGCATAGTGTATTAAAACGAGAAGACAATGAAACAATACGACTCTACAAGACTCTACTGTGTCCTAACTCATCTCCCTAGCTAGTAATAATAATAGATGTGCTCTCTGTAGATGAATTAGAAAGCAAAGGTGTTATTAAGGGTACTCAGTTTGACCTTTAGGAACTGAAAGAAGTATAGGTAAGGACTTAGTACTCTTCTCGGCTAATTCTGTCAGCACTAAAATGTCACGTATTAGCTTTTAGTGAATTCTTAAATCGCCTCTTTTTTCGACTAGTGACTTCTATAGGCGACTTCTACTTCTATCTTACAAACACTATCTTGTATCTCTACATATAGAATTCCTTAATCGACACATACTAGTCTAAGCTCTTAGGAACAAGGGTTCTTATTTGCTTCTTATATCTATAGTTGGCCGTACAACTTAATAATCTACGAGCTTACCTTATACTTCCTTACCTTGTTCAATTAGCCCTTCTTAGTTCTTTAAAGTATGTTTGAGTTCTTTGTATAATAATTTGAGCTTATAAAGAAGTAGAGAGCTTAGACGAAGCTTTATAGCCCTAACCTCTTACTAATTTATAACGCTTTCCTATCTTTTAAGGGTTTCATTATAAGCCTTCTATTCTTTACTTATTGAGTACTATGATCTAACATTAGTAGTACTAACTATAGCTACTCTGTTCCTAAGTAACGACATAGTAGCTACTAAAGCATAGCTTACTGACTTGTCTTAACGAAACTTTGATTATCTTAAGAGAGTAAAAGATAGAAAGCCTGAGCAATAGACGGCTATTGAGAAGTAACTTGTTAATATTACTAGTTTAAAGAAAAAGGAGGTAACTAAGGTCATTAAGGCTATTTATAATAATAATCTCAACTACATAAACATAAAGCTACACGCTAGTCCTAAGGCAAAGACAAAGATTACCTAATAAAGTGTAGTGGAGATCATTAATAAGGCCTTAGTAGCTTAGAAGGAGGATATACAGGATTGGCTTACTATAGCACTTGTATAATACTAGACTCAAGCTATTACACTTTGAAAGAAGGAAGTCAATGAACAAAAAAACAGGACCAAGACAGAATCATAGCTAGACGAAGGTGTAGAAGGGCTAGTAATAGGAGGTACGTGATCAGAAGCACTATTATCTACTAAGGCTACGAAAAGACACCACCTACTTTTAGACGCTATATCCGATGTACTATTATCTACCTAGGCTATGAAAAGACACTACCTACTATTAGACGTTACATCCGATATACTAACCTTGTAGGACATGAAGAGACAGAGGGTAGTACTAGACGAGAAGAGTAATATATTAGGATACTCTAAGAATAGATAACAAAGAGATACGATAAGGGGTATAATGAGCGTAGAATCACGACATCTTACGACTCTACTCTCTATAGCAAACCTACTGTAGCTTTACCTTGTTGACCGTAATATAGAAGTCTAACTTGTAGTCTTGCCTAGTACAACGTTAGGTAATAAATACTCTGTAACTATTACTATAGTAGTAATTATCTAAGACCACTACAGTCGAATTCAGTACCAAAACATCTATGCAAGTCATCTAGACTTCGATAAATTCACTCATATCTTATAAAGCTTAGATAAGAAGTTCGTCGTAGACAATGAATATACTCTATAGTAAGGCGAGATAAGTGATATACGAATTACTAATAGAGTAGATTTTTTAAGGTCAGTTGGTGTCTAAGAGACACAACTACGTTAACAGGGTTCGTTATTACTAGTAGTGTTTTATTTAAAGGGTAGCTAAAGTATAAAAAAGGCTAGAGTCGTGTATATATTTCTATAGGCAAGGAGTAAAGTGATTTCTAAGATTTTAGTAGAGGTAGTCTTTATGTAATTACAAATGTCTTGAGTACTTAGAGAAGAGTCATGCCTTGAGTACAAGGCATAAGAATCCTTAAGCAAAACTGATTTGTAATACAACCTAGGATATAATACATAGTATACACAGTCTAATTTGAGATATTACTCTAGTGATATTAGATTGAACGATTTGTTTTTAGTGACTTGTTCTTAACGACTTGTTCTTAATGACTTGTTCTTAGCAACTTGTTCTTAGTGACTTGTTCTTGGCGACTTGTTCTTAGCGACTTGTTCTTGGCGACTTATTTTTAACGACTTATTTTTAGTGGCTTTTCTTAGTGACTTGTTCTTAGTGACTTTTTTTAATGACTTGTTCTTGGCGACTTGTTCTTAGTAACTTATTCTTGACAACTTGTTCTTAGTGACTTATTTTTAGTAGCTTTTCTTGGCGACTTGTTCTTAGCGACTTTTTTTAGCGACTTGTTCTTAGTAACTCACTTTCTAAGGTATAATTATTTATACACCCTTTAGCCCTATTATTAGTTAATACTCTTGTTATATTTTCGTTTCGTTATTGATCTCTAAATTCGGCTATACTATAGGTGTTTACTCTTTCTCTCTTTATCTTCTTTGATCTCTAGCCTTGAGCTACGTTTACATTAGTAGAAGCTTTGTTAATCTACACCTAGCCTTTTTTTTATAGTAGATATACAAATATAGAAGCAAAAGAGAAGCTTTAAAGAAAGTGGCTTTCTACATTTAGACATAGTACTGAAAACAGTCACTAATAGCTCTCTTTTCTCACTCTATATATACTTTTACTTAATAAAGTTTACTAATAGTTTTATGATCTACTCTAGCTAGCTAGTAAAGGACTTCATTGATTATAGTACAAAGGCTACTACGGCTCAAGCACTCTATATACATCTCCTACTCTAAGGCCTTTGGATTTTCTTTGTGTTTATAAGAGGCGCTTTTTTAGCCTTTAGTAGTTTTAGGCGATTTAGTTATATAAATTTCTAACAACTAGCAGTTTTTAGGGCGATTTAGTCAAATTTTTTTTTTGACGATTTATTAAAGACACTCACTTATAGCTTTCTAAACCTCACAACTATGAGAGACATACTCAAGCCCTTAGCTTAGATATATAGACTTTTTAAAAAGGCGATTTCTTCTATACAATTGACTCTAAGCCTACTTAACTTGTCTAACTTAGCCTAATTACATTTTATTCCATGCTATTATATACTTAGTTTATATTTACACTTTCATTTGTCTCTCTAACAAGACTATTATAATAGCCTCGTTTAGTGTTAATCTCATAGTAAAAGAAGATGTAGTCGTAATAAGATATTAAGGGTACCTATTATTAGTACTATAAAAGTTCTCTAATTCTCTTTCGATCTTTGATTATAATATATCTTTAGAGATCTACACAATATCTTCCTCAAGGACCTTAAGAACGTAGATAAGGTACTATAAATAGTTAATTTCTATAGGTAAATTTTGTCTGTAGTTTCTTACTAAGTAGATAATTCTTATTACTATAAAGAAAAATGAATAGAAGATTATTTATAAGGATAGGCCTTGTCTATCTATCTTGTCTTTCTAATATTCGATCATCTAGTTAATTACCTCAAGCTTGCCTAATGATTCTATAATCTCGTTAATAAACTCTAAAGAAGGATCTAGACTCTACTTATTATCTTATGTACTATTAGAACGATTATTATACTATTCTTCTTGTGTAAAACTCTACTTATTTTCCTCTTGAGTATACTACTGACTATTGATTTCCATTAAGTATAGAAAGCTAGAGAATAGTCGAGTATAGTAATATATTATGACCCCTTCACTTTGTAGTAGAGTATATCTAGACAGATTTCTATACTTGTCCTTCTACTCTTTATACTGTCTATTCTCTTTCACCTCATGTTATTCATCTTCTTCTACCTTCTAAGCATCTAGACGTACATTCTAATATTCTGTGTACTTACACGCCACCTCATAATAGTAGTTAGGGGAAAGTTGTAATACTAGGCCCTTATCTAAGAATATCGACTTATTATAGAACCTTAGAGTTGTCTCTTAAGCTAAATGTCTCAATTTTGTGATAATATCCTTCTTATCTTTATCTCTGACGTTCCTGGCCTTAACTCACTTATCCTAATTTATACTAAGTTCTATAGCTTCACGGTTATACCACTTCATTATCATAGGATGCTTTTTCCAAGCCTAGTTAGAGAAATAAGCCATGTATTCGATATATTATATAATATTAGAAGGCCTAGTAGTTAAGAGTGTCCTACTTATCAGATTGATGTAGAGACGACGATTTTATAGTAGGTAGAGGAATAGGCCTTTGAGGACATTGATCGTTAACAAGGTTTCTAACTAGTCTTAATAAGCTTTATTATAGTAAATAGACCTAACTATAAGATTCTAATATAGCTTAGAATAGATAATAGGCCTCAGTGTAGACTTGTACTTTTCACTATTCTTCCTTGTCTTCTATTCGCCTTCTAACTAGGTCATCTAGCTGATCTTCCTTTTAAACTTGTCTACTACCTACTTCTAAAAAGACTAGCTTGTTATTATAAGCATTACTCGACTATTCTTGAGAGCTACATGGCATGTAAGGGTCTCGTCTTTAGCTTGGTCTATATCTTTAATCTTACATTCTATAAGAAACTTCTTTACGTTATCAAGGATATTACTCTTAGTAGCTTTTATATCTCTATGTACAAGTACAAAGACCATGTTAAAAGGGTTATTAGTATCGAAAGTCAGCTTCTTATCTTGTCTAATCCTATAGTATAGCTTCTACTCCTAAAACCAGTTACTAAGTAGACTTAACAGCGTAAGGACAACAAAGACTCTAAGATGAGATATAAGTTGACTTATGGCGTTTTATAAGGAGCATAGGCAGTCTAGTCTATATCACCTAACTATAACTTTGTTAGATAGGCAAGGAGCACAATCTTTAGTATTAGTAAGGTGTTTTTCAGGGTTTTCTTCAATGTCTATACACATTAAATTTATTAGATACTAGATGTAATAAATAGCTATAGTAATTGTCGTCTTTCTAAGCCCTATCCCAAGGGCTAGGAAACAATGCCTAATCATACTAGGCTACTACATTAATAGAGATCAGATAACACAGTGAGCCTATACTAGTAGTAGCTTCTACTTCAAGCCTAGAATGCTCACGACAAAGTCAGAGTACCTGATTTTAAGGTCGTAGTAAAGTAGTGTACATGTAAACTCCTATGTCTCCTAGGTAAGCTACTCACATACTAACTTGCTTAAGGCAGATTACATCCTAAAAGATTAACATTAGTAAAGTTTAACTTGTGTTAAAGGAGAACGAAAACACTGACTTGACTACTTCTATCTCTTCTACTATCTCTCTATACTATAATATTCAAGCCTCAAATTGCCTATTAGACTCCTTCTCTCCTTGCTTTAGTGCTTTAAGATCTTCATTAGTTAAGTTTTGTACTAGTATAGAATCAAGGATATGATCTGTCTTATCAGAATTAAAAAGAGATCTAATAGTCTCCTTAGTAATCTACTAAGTAGTCTCTTAAGGAGTTTCTATAGTTCGACCCTCTTGTTCTTACTCTATGAAATCGTCACGCTTATCATTAGTTACTACGTAGGCAGTATCAGACCTACTCAATTGTTCGGATTCGTAAGGCAACGTAAGAGGGGCAAGTAGTAGTAGTAATAGTGTAGAGCTTTTGCTACTATGTGCTATTACTAGCTATAGTATCAAGGTGACATCTTCTCTTAAGTCTGTTCCTAAGACTTATAGATCAGACTTAGCTTTATTTAGGTTTTACATTAATTTGGAATAGAGAATAGATAGTACTACTATAACTTCTAGGTTCAATAAAGTTACTAGAGTATGGCTACTAGACTGTTAATCTATACTACTAGACCATACACCTAGATGTAGGACAGGGCCTTAAGTATTAGGTACTCTCCTAGATCGCCTAAAGACTAGCTCTTTTAAGTAAGGAGAGAATATATGAATGTAGAAATGCTTAGTATATAGTGTAAAGGTATTTAATATAATACTAATAACGTTGTGAAATGTTAACTTATTAGAGATAGGTACGAAGTTACGTGCTAATCCTTTGTAGAGAGGTTCTTAAACCTAGCCTATTTTATTACTCTCGTTACTAAAACTAATACTATAATATTTTTGAATATTTCTACAGAGTTTGTTCTAGTCTAGATGTTATACTCAAAGTTAGTCTATTAGGAGATCATTGAATTCAGGTTTAATAAGCGTTATCATAGACTCATCGACCTACCTTTTTAGCTCATTGTCTAGGCCTTACTCTAGCCCCTATAGTTGAATACAAAGAAGTATATCATTAATATTAACACGTCTAAGATATTAGTAGTGTTCGAGATTATCTGTGATAATTCCCTTAGTAGTATCTCTTACGTTAAGAGGTAACGCTAAGGAATACAAACCTAAAATTGATTTGAAAGACGTTATACTTATAGCTCAAGAAGTACAGAACACATGTATTTCTACTTACTGATATCTATTAGCTACAAGTAGGTGTATACGTATATAAGGTCGTAAGGTTAATATAATAGGATATAGATAAATAAAGCAAAGGAAGAAAGAGATTTCTAAAAGGTTGTAAGATATAAAAGAACTTTATACTATTCAAATTTTTGACGACTTCTAAGTAAGAGATATCTTCAATAAAATGCCAAAATTCACTTTATATAAATCGTATGTCGTATTTTCAGCAAATCTCAAAATCACCTCTTTTTTTAACTAGTGACTTCTATAGACGACTTCTACTTCTGTCTTGTAAACACTATCTCGTATCCTTACATATAGAATTCCTTAATTAACACATACTAGTCTAAGCTCTTAAGAACAAGGGTTCTTATTTGCTTCTCGTGTCTATAGTTGGCCATATAACTTAATAATCTACGAGCTTACCTTACACTTCCTTACCTTGTTCAGCTACCCCTTCCTAGTTCTTCAAAGTATGTTCAAGTTCTTTATGTAGTGATTTAAGCTTATAAAGAGGCAGAGAGCTTAGATAGGGCTTTATAGCCTTAACCTCTTACTAATTTATAACGCTTTCTTATCTTTTAAAGGTTTTATTATAAGCTGTCTATTCTTTGCTTATTAAGTACTACGATCTAACATTAGTAGTGCTAACTATAGCTACCCTGTTCCTAAGCAACAACATAGTGACTACTAAAGTATAGCTTGTCGACTTATCTTAGTAAAACTTTGATTATCTCAAGGGAGTGAAAGGTAGAGAGCTTGAGTAATAGACAGTTATCAAGAAGTAGCTTGTTAATATCACAATAATCTCAGCTATGTAGACACAAAGCTACATGCTAGTCCCTAGGCAAGGACAAAATTTACTTAATAAAGTACAATAGAGATCATTAGTAAGAACTCAGTAACTTAGAAGGAGGATATATAGGATTAGCTCACTATAACACTTGTCTAATACTAGGCTCGAGTTATTACACTTTGATAAAAGTACTTAAAAAAAAACAGGACTAAGACAGAATCCTAGCTAGACAAAGATATAGAAGGGCTAGTAATAGGAGGTACACGATTAGAAGTACTATCCTCTACTTAGACTACAAAAAGGCGCTACTACTATTAGACGTCACGACCAATATACTATTATCTACCTAGACTATAAAAAGACACTACCTACTGTTAGACGTCACGTCTAATACACTAACCTTGTAGGGCATAAAGAGACAGAGAGTAGTGCTAGACAAGAGGAGTGACGTATTAGGACACTCTAAGAATAGACAACAAAGAGATATAATAAGAGGTATAATAAGTATAGAACTACGATATCTTATAACCCTACTCCCTATACTAAGCCTACTATAGCTTTACCTTGTCGACTATAATGTAGAAGTCTAGTTTAGAGTCCCCTCTAGTATGATATCACGTGATCAATCCCATGTTACTAGTACTGTGTCTCTAGGTCGTAGTAGTACTAAATCATACATACAAATCAACTCTACTATTACGAATTCACTTAGATATTATAACACTTGACTAGAAGTTCAATATAGACGTACTTTAAGGCTAAGTAAGGTATATTAGGGATAGAGATAGGTTTTGGAGATAAGTTAGTATACAAGAGACATAGCTGTATTAAAGGGGTTTAATTTTACTAGTAGTGTTTTATTTGAAAGATTACTAAAGTATAAAGAAGGCATGCTAGTTACTAGAGTCGTACGTTATAGGCAAAGAGTAAAGTGTGTTCTAAGGTCTTAGTAGAGACTATTCACATAATTTGCAAATATGTTAAGTTATGCCTTAAGTGTAAGACATGAAAATCTTGCTTACTAAAGAGTAAAACTAATCTATAATATACACTAGGATATAATACACAGTATACACAGTCTGATTTAAGATATTACTCTAGTAATATTAGAGTAAACGAGTTACTAGTAATTTCTTATCTGTTTTTAGTGATATGTTCTTAGTAACTTGTTCTTAGTGACTTGTTCTTAGTGACTTTTCTTAGTGACTTGTTTTTGACGACTTATTCTTAGTGACTTTCTTAACGACTTGTTCTTAGTGACTTGTCCTTAGTGACTTGTTCCTAGTGACTTGGTCTTAACGACTTGTTCTTCTTGGCAACTTGTTCTTCTTGACGACTTGTTATTCTTGACGACTTGTCCTTAGTAACTTATTCTTAGCAACTTGTTCTTGGCGACTTATTCTTCTTAGTAACTTATTATTCTTAGCGACTTGTCCTTAGTGACTTGTTCCTAATAACTTGTTCTTAGCGACTTGTTCTTCTTAGTGACTTGTTATTCTTAACGACTTGTTCTTAGTGACTTGTTCCTAACGACTTGTTCTTAATGACTTGTTCTTCTTAGTGACTTACTATTCTTAGTGACTTATTCTTATAAATCCTCTATATCTGCCTTATTTTCTAAGGTAGATATAAGATTATATAAAGAAAAGGCCTCTAAATATAAGGGCTAATACTACAAGATTATAGAAGTAATAATAAGTAGAGCTATAACAATTTTACTAAGAGGTTTTGTAGTAGGAAGCCTATACTAGTAATAAAAATCATATAACAATTAAGCTTCTTATACTAAGCTAGCTTTATCAAATTTTTACCTTAAGCACTACTAAGAAGTAGAACACCTAAGACACAACTATAGAGAAACCAATAAAAAGTAGACCTTTCTAACTATATTTTCGACTACATTATCATTTCTTTTAGTATAGATACACTTTATTATATTAATTATAGAAAGAGGGGTATAAAATCCCTTAGAGGGCTCGACTTACATAGACGGACATGTAGACCTATGGCTAGAACACGTCGCTAGGTTAATGTCTCTATAAAGATACTTACTAGAGAGCATGTTAGAGGTATCTTACAAGACTTAGTAGACTAGGGTAAGAATGAGTCTACTCTACCTCTAATCTTAGAGGGTGTAAATACTATATTAGAGTACTTAGTACGCTTCTAGACAGTTCTAGTAGGCCTACTACTAGATTTCATTCTTATAGACAATGATCTTAGATTCACGAGTAAGGTTAATACTAGGTAGAACGTAGAGGACAATACTACACAAGGGAATATAGAGAGCATAAGGTAGTAGGAGAGTATAGAGAACATGACAGGAGGTAGCGAATTCAATAGAAGTACTCCTACATAAGGTAGTATACTATCTAGGAGACTTAATATAGTGTAATCAGTCATAGTAAGATCATTCAAAGAGGAGACAGGCCGTCAAGTAGGAGTACCAAAGTACTGTACTAGCCTAGACCAGTTAAAAGCTATCTCGAACGAAGATACCTATTAGCCTTTTGTAAATAAGGCAGAGTATACATGGACAGAGTAGGCACTTAGGGCCAAGTGTTCTCGGGCAGTAGTCGACGAGTACCTCAAAAATCCGTGTATAAGACCATTTCAGGAGCTACTTACTTTCAAGCATTTCGACAACATAACTACGCGAATTGACTAGATCCTATATAGTATTCAAGGGGATAAATAGACAATCACAGACATTGAAGTAGCTAGGAAGGTAGTAGATACAGTATCTAAGACTTTGTAGCTAAGATATAAGGACCTGTAGAGAGTCATTAAGTTCCTCTTAGGATTCCTCTCTTTTGAGTCGTACTTAGTATATGTCCTAGTAAAGCAATTCAACGATGCTAACAAAGAGTCACGGATATATAACGAGCTATATACTGTAGACTAGTAGTAGGAAACGTAGGAGAAGCTACTAGAAGGATCAACAATTGTACTGCTCTTAATAGTAACAGACAAGACTCTTGTGACCTAGTATCAAGGAGATACTTCTACTTGGCCAGTTTATTTAACGATTAGCAATCTTAATTCAGTCCTATAATAGAGCTAGACTATGCCAAGAATGATCTTACTAGGCGAATTGCCAATATATAAAGAGGTCAAGTCAAAAAAGGATAACTCCTTAGATAGCATAAAGGCACATCTCTATTACTAAGCCATAGCAAAAATTTTTGATCGTTAGTATAATAGTACACTCTATCAATAGAAGCTAATTACATTATATTATAGTAATTAAAGAGCTGAGTCATAATAGATTCGATGTTATATACGCCGACGGCTTCGTGCAAAGATATTACCCTATTATTGTCAGGATAATAGTCGACTATAAAGAGCAGTCTCTTATTACTAGCATCAAATACAACTAGTACTATAGTATCTACACAGTGCCTCTCAAAAAAAGAGAGAACCTTAGTAACTGATAAGAGTTAAGAACTCATAAGAATACCTAAGCTATACTCTGATCTATACGAGAACAAGGTACTATGAAGTCAGGAGACGATTAGCTACATGACGTCCCTAACTTTGCTTAGGGCCATATACACGTCAATAT
>WNGE01003415.1_pt1 | contig 20465 bp, 23 predicted proteins | sample 5400651 | NCBI WGS metagenome assembly WNGE01 (sample SAMN13153370, study PRJNA577476) | soil metagenome | isolation source: 60 cm soil or saprolite under grassland replicate 2 | place: USA:California | collected 2016-06-15 | reverse complement strand
GTTCGCCACAAGCTTCGACCGTAAGTCGCCGCACTCAGCGTTCGATCTTTTTCGTGAAAGATAAGATCGACAACGTTCACGTTCGGCAAGTTCGCGCTCATGTTCATCCAGCTTCGGCCTGAATTGCGCGAGACAAATACGCCGGCATCAGTTGCCACATACACCGTCCTCGGCGCGTCCGGGCGGATCACCACCGCGTTATGCGGCACGTCCGGAAGTTGACCTTTATCGATGTCTTCCCAGCTCTTGCCGCCATCCTGCGACCGAAACAGATGCGAGTGCCCGAAGTTTCCTAGCGTGATCAAAACGAAATCTGGCCCAAGTTTTGCCGTTGAGTCGATTCGCGTAATCTCGTGACCGGGCAGTGTCGCGCCCGCCAAGTTTGCGCTCCACGTCTTTCCTCCATCGACACTGCGAAAAAAACCGCCGTTTTTCGTGCCCACGTAAATGCGATTCGAGTCGCCCGGCGCCACTTCAATCACAGAAATCGCACTATCGTCGAGAACAGGCGATACCGCCTTCCACGTTTTCCCTGCGTTCTTCGTTCGCCAAACACGCTTTGATCCGGTGAAAACTGTTTTGGCATCGCCGGGATCCATCGTGACATAGACCATCCAAATTGAATCCTTTTCCTTTTGCGGCGCTGGCGGCGAAACATCCCAGCGCCGGCCATTGCACCACCGCCAGATATTCATGTTGTAATACGAAGCGAAGATGTGCCCGGCATCGGCCGGATCATAAATCATCCAGCCGCCGTCACCGCCGAGAATTTCAAAATGGTCGTTGTGGCGGCCAGTCCTCGTGACCACCGTTCCGTTATCTTGCGCGCCACCCCCGAAATGGCGGCTGTCACTTTGCGCAACATCGAAATCGTAATACATCGTAACCGCGAGGCCTTTGCTGCGGTTCGACCAGGTCATACCTCCGTCGTAGCTGACGTCCACACCGCCATCGTTAACGGTATAGACTTGTCCCGGTGCGGCCGCCGGCATCAAGAGTTGATGATGATCGGAATGCGCGTATTTCGGCTGGCCGGCCTTCGCGTCCCATCGCGTCACCTTCTTCCAGTGCTTGCCGCCGTCGGTCGTCAGATGGAGATCGACACCGCCGCACAAGACATGATCAGGATCCTTCGGATGAACGGCGATGGTGTTCCCGTACGAAATTTGTCCTTCATCCGAGAAATGTTTGCCCCCAATTTCTCGCCAGCTTTTTCCGCCATCGTCGCTTCGGAAAACACCGAGCAGCAAATCGCTCCGGTAGCTGCGCGCAAACTTGTCCGACCAAAACACTCCGGAGCCGGCAGACCTTCCGTTAATTGCATCCAATTCTCGCCGCCGTCAGCCGAACGCCAAATACCGCTTTTCGCTCCTTGCTCTGTGAACGTGGCGAAAATCACGCGCCGTTTCATCGGATGAAAAACAATCGCGTGACACCAGTAATTGTTCCTCGAAACGAAAGATTCACGCTCCCACGTCGCGCCGCCGTCATGCGAAGCAAACATTCCGCCGAAATCCTTCGGCCGTGCGCTCGACTCGTTTGCCCCGACGCCGCCGATCCGCAAATGCTTCGAATCGAAAGGATCGATCGCGATCACGCCGATGCGCGTCGGCACGCCTGTCTCGTCTGATGAGGCTAGCAACGTCCAAGTCTTGCCACCGTTGTCCGTACGATAAATCCCCACCCCGGCGTACGAATCGACCGACAAATTCGCTTCGCCCGTGCCGCAATAAATCACCGCGGGATTCTTTGGATCAATCGCCAGCGACCCGATGTTCAAGGTTTCGTGGTCGCGCCAAAGTGCGCGCCAGGTTCGACCCGCATCGTTACTCTGCCACACGCCACCCGCCGCCGCTCCCGCCCAGATGCAGTCAGGTTTTTCCGGATGACAAACGATGCTCGTCATCCGGCCACCGATGTTGGTCGGACCAATGCTCTCCCACACAACATTTTCTGTCGCCGGCAATGTTTGCTCCGCTCTATTTCGCTCGCGCACCAGAGCGTGCACGGGTGCTTCTCGCATGGGCCAGGCGCTGCGGGATTGAAACCAAACGCTCCTCTGCTTGTGCCGGGAAAGCCGGACGCGCGGCCGGTGCTTCTTTTTCAAATCCTTTCTGCGCGGGCCCGGCTTGAGATGCTTCGGTTCTTTCGTCTTCGATCGGTGTGACATGGTCGACGGCTAGTTGAATATTTGTTTTTGTAAGACACGGCGACGCTTTGATCTAGAAATCTTTTGTATCGCGATGCAACGGACCACGCTGAACGCGCTCGTCGCGCGCGCCGTTTAGTCTCCGGCAGGAGGGGATTGCCCAAAAGTCGATCTCGGTCTCTTTAGGCTGAAGATCGACATCGGCGAAAATAATGATGCCTTCAATCGGCTGCTCGACAATTTGGGCGCCAATCGCCACGTAGTGCGTGAAAAGAACAGGCCTTCCGCAGCCCCCGAAGTAACCCACGTTCAACATCACGCCATCGTGGCTGGGGATGCGCAAGGATTGCGGTCGCAATCCGCTCAGTTCAGCCGCCGAAGGCACTGATCCCCGTGATATCGCGACCCACGATCAGTGTGTGAATGTCGTGTGTGCCTTCGTACGTGGAGACACTCTCAAGGTTCATGAGATGCCGGATAACGGAGTATCGATCAGTGATGCCTGCGGCGCCGAGGATGTCACGCGCCTTGCGCGCGCATCGCAGCGCCATCCACACATTGTTGCGTTTCGCCAGCGAAATCTGCGCAGACCGCGCCGAGCCAACCTCCATCAGGCGGGTGAGACGCAACGCCAGCAATTGCGCCTTCGTAATCTCCTGGGCCATCCAGACAAGCTTTTGCTGCACCAATTGGAAACCGGCAATCGGACGCCCAAATTGTTCGCGCGATTTGGCGTATGCCAGTGCTGTCTCGTAGCAATCAATCGCCGCGCCAATGACTCCCCACGCAATCCCGGTGCGCGCGTACGACAGACACGACAACGCCGCGCCAAGCCCCGATGCCTTCGGCAAACGATTCTCCGAAGGTATTCGGCAGTTTTCAAACCAGCACTCCGACGTGCGCGACATGCGCAGACTGAACTTCCCCTCGATGTCCCGTGCGCGAAATCCGGGCGCGTCCTTCTCCACGACGAATCCTCCCACGTGCCCGTCGTCATCCTTTGCCCAGACAACTTTGACGTCCGCGATCGACGCGTTCCCGATCCAGCACTTGCTGCCGTTTAAAACGTAATGGTCACCATCTCGTCTGGCGCGAGTTTCCATGCCGCCGGGGTCTGAGCCGTGTCCATGTTCCGTGAGCGCGAAACAACCAACGCGCTCCCCCGATACCAATCCCGGCAGCCAGCGCGCCTGCTGCTCTGGCGAGCCGAATGAATGGATCGCTTGTATCGCGAGCGCACCCTGCACCGATGCCAGCGAACGCAGACCCGAATCGCCTCGCTCCAGTTCTTGCATGATTAGACCATAGGCTGTCTGACTCAGCCCTGCGCAGCCGTGCTCTTTCAGATACGGTGCGTAGAAGTCTAATGCCCCCATGCGCGGTATAAGATGTTCCGGAAACTTTCCCGCGCGATGGCACGGAACGATCTCGGACAAAACTTCCTCCTGCACAAAATGCCGTGCTCTATCGCGCGCTGCGCATTCCTCGTCCGTGAGAAGCTCTTCCATGTTATAATAATCTAGGGAACTCATGCTGTGTCGGTTGTGCGCGCCAATTTAGCGGTCGCGCGATACGAATACAACGCTCCCGCTGGCTGGCCGATGCCGGTTATGCTCGCCTGATAATCCGGTTATTTAATCGTCGGCAGTCCGGCGGCTTTCCACGCTTTGAAGCCGCCGGCCATGGAGCGAACCTTTTTGTAGCCCATCTTTTGCAGGCTCTCGGCGGCGAGCGCGCAACGGCCGCCTCCGCCGCAATGGCAAATGATCAATGCATTCGTGTCGGGAACTTTTTCTTCGATGTCGAGTTCGATCGTGCCGCGGCTGAGATGAATCGCATCAGGAATGTGTTCTTCATCCCATTCGTCTTTCTCGCGAACATCGGCAATGACCGCTTCGCCGCTTTTTAATTTCTCCGCCGCGTCCCGCGGCGAGATTTCGGTAATGTTCTTCTTTGCGTTCGCAACCAGCTTTTCGAAACGCGCGTGCTCAGCCATAATCCGAATTTAACCACGGATTACACCGATGGCACGGATGTATAAAAGTAAATGATCCGCGTTATCCGCGTAATCCGTGGTTAAAACTTTTCTTCTACTCGTAGCGCAGCGCTTCGATCGGATCGAGCGCGGCGGCCTTGCGCGCGGGATAGAATCCGAAGAAGACGCCTACAGCTGCGCTGAATAAGAACGCGATGGCAATTGAGCCAATGGAGATCAACGTTGGCCAATGAGCGTAGATCGATAGGAGCGCCGATGCGCCGATGCCGCAGATGATCCCGATCACGCCGCCAACCGAACTCAGCGTTACAGCTTCAATCAAAAATTGCGTGAGAATGTCATTTCCGCGTGCGCCGACAGCCATGCGCACGCCGATCTCCCGTGTCCGCTCGGTCACGCTCACGAGCATGATGTTCATGATGCCGATTCCGCCCACCACCAGAGATACGCCGGCGATTGTGCCGAGTAGGACGGTCATCACCCGTGAAGTGGCGGTAGCGGCTTCGGCGATTTCCTGTTGCGTGCGCACGGTGAAATCGTCATCGCGCCCGGGCCGGATGTTATGCCTTTGTCGAAGTAACGTGATGATTTGCTGTTGCGCTGCTGCGATCTGACCCGGATCGCCGATTTGCACATTAATGTTGCGCAAGGTTGTGCCGCCGATCACGCGTTTCATCGCGCTGGTATACGGCATGACGACGATGTCGTCCTGATCGACGCCCTGCGGGCTCAACCCTTTGGGCGTGAGCACGCCCGTAATCGCGAACGGCACATTTTTGATCCGCAAAATCTGCCCGATTGGATTTTCGTTGCCGTAAATCTGTGTCGCGGTGGTGCGGCCAATCACGCAAACCTTGTTCGTGCCGCGGACGTCCTGCGCTGTAAATGGTGCGCCGTCCGCCAGCGGCCATTGGCGAATGTCAAAATAATCTGCCGACTCGCCGAATATCCGGGTGAACCAGTTTTGATTTCCGGCCGCCACTTGCGTAGTTGAAACGACTTCTTCACTCACACCGATTACGCCCGGCACCTCGCGCCGAATCGCTTCAGCATCTTCAATCTTCAACGTGCCCGCGCCGCCCCAGCCGGTGCGAATTCCGCTCGAGGTAGTGCTCCCCGAAAAGATCAGGATTACATTCTGTCCGAGGCTGGCGATCTGCGCTTCGACTTGCGCTTTTGCGCCGTTTCCGATGCCGACCATCGCAATGACTGCGCCGACGCCGATGATAATACCGAGCGCGGTAAGCACCGAACGCATTTTGTTTCGGCGCAACGCGCGGTAGGCGACACTAAATGTAGGGGCGATTCGCATGTGATTCGTTAAATCGTCACAAACGTTACATTGTTACATTGGTTCCCAGTTTTTGAAGCTGTGCGGCCACGTCCGAGCGCTGTGAAACCGCATGATCATCCAGGATCATCCCGTCCCGCATCATGACATTGCGCTGCGCGTACGCAGCGATGTCCTGTTCGTGCGTCACCATGATGATTGTGATTCCGCGCTCGTTGAGGTGCTGAAAAATTCCCATGATCTCGACACTGGTTCGGCTGTCGAGGTTGCCGGTCGGCTCATCGGCGAGCAATATCTCGGGATCGTTGATCAACGCGCGCGCAATGGCCACACGCTGCTGCTGGCCGCCGGAGAGCTGGCTGGGATGATGGTCCTCGCGACCGGCGAGTCCGACTGCTGCAAGCACGCGATCGGCTCTTTCGCGAAGCTGTGCATGTGACAAGCGCTGTGTGTTGTAAACCAGCGGCAGCTCGGCATTCTCGCGCGCGGAGGTGCGGGGAAGCAGATTAAAATTCTGGAAAACAAAGCCTATTTTGCGATTCCGAATATCGGCGAGCTGATCGCGATTTAATCCAGAAACATCGGCATCATCCAGCAAATAACTGCCGGAAGTCGGCCGGTCCAGACAGCCCAGGATATTCATGAGCGTCGATTTTCCGGAACCGCTCGCGCCCATGAGCGCGACAAATTCGCCGCGTTTGATCTCAAGCGACACGCCGCGCACGGCGGGCACTTCCATTTCGCCCGTGCGATAGATTTTGTGCACATCGACGAGTTTGACTAGCGCGCCGTTGTTCATCCCAAACTCTTCCTCTTCTTCTGAATCTTCGTGTTGATCTCGACAGAAATATCCAGAGATGTCTCGACTTCGCTCGACATGACAGGCTATGGGAACCGGCGTGGGCCGCCGGAGAATGGGTTGGCCGGCGTTGATGGCGCTGCGGGTTTTGATAACAATTCGGCGGTCACAACGCGATCGCCTTCTTTTAAGCCTTCAACGACTTCGGTCACTACGCCGTCGCTGATTCCTGTTTTGATCTGGACCGGTTTCGGTTGGCTACCGGGCAAAACATAGACTGTCCGCTCGCTTGTTCGCCGCTCGCGCCCTGCGCCGCCTCGGGAGCCTGCCGGCGCCGGCGATCTCGATCCTATTTCTCCCGATGTCGCATCTGCCGGCCGGTAACGCAGCGCGGCGTTCTTGATTTGGAGCACGTTGTACTTATGCGCGACGATGATTGAAACGTTGGCCGTCATTCCTGGTTTCAATTTCAAATCCGGATTGCTTACACCGATGACCGTGTCGTAAGTCACGACGTTCTGCACAGTAATCGGCGCGTTCCGCACTTGCACAACTTTGCCGTGAAACGTGCGCATCGGAAAAGCGTCCACTGTGAAATCGACGTCCTGCCCCACATCAACGACGCCGACGTCCGCCTCAGCCACATTCGAGTCAATCTGCATTTTTGTGAGATCATTTGCGATTTGGAAAATCACTGGCGCCTGCAAACTGGCCGCGACGGTCTGGCCGACGTCCACATTGCGCGAGATCACGACGCCATCGATGGGCGATGTGATGGTGCAGTGCTCGAGGTCCGCCTTCGCTTTGTCCAGGGCGCCTTGTTTGATTTTTATGTTGGCTTCGGCTTGATGAAGATTTGCCAGCGCCTGGTCCAAGTCCGCCTGCGAGGAGGTTTTCCGGGCAAACAGCTCCTGCGTGCGCTTGGCGTTTACCCTTGCGAGCTCGAGCGCAGCCTGCGCGCTGGCCAGATCCCCCTCGGCCTGAGTGACCGTGGCCTGAAAAAGGGCCGGGTCAATTTGCGCCACGACCTGGCCGGCTTTCACCTGCGAATTAAAATCCGCGAACAACTTCGCGATGTTCCCCGAGACCTGGCTGCCTACCTGTACGTTGACCACGGGATTGAGTGTGCCGGTTGCGGTAACCGCCTGCGTAATTGGCCCGCGCGTAACCGTTGTAGTCTGATAATTTCCAGCGCCACTGTTGCGGCATTGCCGGACGACGAGCGCGACAAGTAACAGCGCGATAATAGCGATGAGCCAGGGGACGAAACGTTTCATTTAAGCAGTGGTTGACTGCGTCTATAAGTAAGAGACAGGAGCAAGCGATGCGCCGTTACATCGAAATCTACTCCATCATGCTGCGCAACTCGCTCATTCGCGAGATGAGTTTCAAGGCGAATTTCCTGCTGTGGATGGTGGTCGAGATCCTTTGGTTCTGCGGGCAAATCGTTTTCTTTAGCATCATCTTCGGGAACGTCGATCACATCGGGGATTGGACGAAATGGGAAGTGGTGCTGCTGGTCGGCACGCACCAAATCATCGCACAACTGTTCCAAGCCTTCTTTTTTGTGAACGTGGCAAACATTCCGGAGCTGGTACGCACAGGAAGGCTGGATTCGCTGTTGGTCTTACCGGTCGACAGCCAGTTCGCCGTCTCCACGAAACAATTCGCGCTCGACAGTATCGTGAATGCCGCGCTTGGCGGCGTGGTGGTTTGCATAGCGTTGTCCAAGCTGGGTGTCGTCCCGAACCTGCTCTCCGTCCTGCTCTACCTCGCGGCGCTTTGCTTTGGTGTCGCCGTGCATTACTCGATTATGCTCGGCCTGGCGGCGGTGAGTTTTTGGATCGTCCGCGCACAGGGACTGGTCTATGGGTATTTTAATTTCCTAAATATTGCGCGGTATCCGGACGTGATTTTCCCCCGGATTTTCCGGATGATTTTTGGCTGGATCATTCCTGTGGTGATCATCGCGAATATCCCTGCCCGACTGCTCATCAAATCGTTTGGACAACCACTCCCGCTGATGCTTCACCTCATTGTCGCATCGACGATTGTGTTTTGGCTGTCCCGAGTCTTCTGGAGATTTGCTCTGCGGCATTACTCAAGCGCGAGTTCGTGAGCTGTAGCCGCCTCGCTGTGTCGAGGCGACAATGAATCCCTCTAAAACACGGTGACGCAGCGCCGTGGCTACAGTCTCTAAATCTCCGCTTGCGCGCTTGACGAAATGTTCTTAATTAAGCGTCCATTTTTCCAGCGCCAGTCGATTACGAGGGCGCTTAAACGCTATGGCTAAACCAAAGAAAAAGAAGAGTTCTGCGAAGAAATCAGCTGCTCGGAAGCCGCGAGCGGCGCGCAAGGTCCGCGCCAAAAAGGCGCGCATAGTCAAGGGTGCTCGGCGCACGAAGTCTGCGCGACGTTCGCCGAAAACCAGACGGCAAACTACGGAGTCGCCTGCGGTGCTGCTCGGCCTGAATCATCGCGAAAGGAAGCTCGATCCGTTTATTCGCAAGCAGAAAGAAAAACTTCTCCAGCTTCGCGACGCCATGGTGGATTCCATGGCCGGTGTGGCCCAGGGCACTCTTCGCTCTCGCGCTGAAGGCAGCGAGGCTTCTGCCTTTGGCATGCATCAGGCCGACGCCGGGTCCGATGCTTACGATCGTGATTTTGCGTTGAGTTTGCTTTCGCAGGAGCAGGACGCGCTTTATGAAATCGATGAGGCGCTCAAGCGCATCGAGCTGGGTACCTACGGAAAATGCGAGATGTCCGGCAAACCAATCCCGCGTGCGCGACTCGAAGCAATCCCGTTTGCGCGTTTCACGGTTGAATGCCAGTCGCAGTTGGAAAAGCAAAGTAAAGCGTCCCGGGTCCGTCAATCGGTCACTTCTTTGTTCGGTCTGACTGAGGAGGAAACCCGCGAGGGCGAGGAGGAAGAAGCCACGCCAGCGGAAGTGAAGGAGTAATGGATGGCGCAGGAAATTGTCACTCTTGAATGCACCGAGGCTAAAGCGTTAGGCAAACCGCCTTCGCGCTACATGACCACGCGCAACAAAAAAAGTCCGCGCACGCCGAACCGGCTCGAGAAAAAGAAATACAATCCGTTTTTGCGGCGACACACGTTGCACCGCGAGACCAAGTAATCATTGATGCAGCCAAAAACGCCCAAACGCCGCTCCGCATTCCGTCGCGCCAATCGCCCCATGCCGCGGCGCCGGATCGATATCGCCATCGAAGCAATCGATTACAAGAACCCCGATCTCCTGAAAAAATTCGTCAGCGAAAGCGGCAAAATCCTTCCCCGCCGCGTGACCGGCATGCCGGCATACATGCACCGCAAAATCACGCGCGAGATCAAGCGCAGCCGCTCCGTGCTGTTGATGAAATAAGGCTGCGCACCTCGCGTCCTCTGCAGTTTGGCGCTCTCTGAGCGTTGCACTTGTTTCAGCGGTTAGAGACCGTCGCTACAGTTCCGCCATGACCATCGACTACCTAGCGAACCATCGCTCCTCGATTCCCAAACTTGCCCGATACTTTTTTGACGAATGGCGCCCAGTCTACGAGCAGCGCGGTATGACGCTCGACGATGTCACGGTTTCGTTTGAAGCGAGGGCTAACGTTGATTTGCTACCGTTGACACTCGTTGGAATAGACCGCGACCACGTCATCGGCACTGGTTCTTTAAAATTGGATGATTTGGAAGTCCGTCCAGAGCTCAACCCATGGCTGGGCGGACTTTTCGTTGTTCCGGAACGTCGGAATCAAGGTTTTGGCACTGCGCTGATTGAGCGTTTGCTGCATGAAGCAAGACGACTTCACCTCGTTGACCTTTATCTTTGGACTCCGTCCGTGGAGTCTCTGTATGCGAAGCTCGGGTGGAACACGATCGAACGACTAGAATACTGTGGCTATTCCGCCTCGGTCATGAAACTAACGCTCTAACCTACGCTTTCCGCGTCTTCTCGCCTTCCTCGATAAGCTTCCAGAACTCGCGCGTCTCGCCTAATTGAGCGTCTTCTGAGACCGGCAATTTGCTCCGAAAAAGAAAATCGCGGAACGTGTTTTTGTGTAACACGCGGTGGACCTTGATGCCTTCGTCGGTCTTCGCGAAATAAATCCGGTAATCTTTCGCGCGGTAGCGATACAATTTTTTTCCCTCGCGTTCGATGACGCCGAACCGTTCCGAGTCGAGCTGATCCAGATCCGCGGGCAATATTTGAAACTGGGCCAGCAACTCGAGCTGCAATTTCTTCGGCAGCGACGAGATCTCAGCGGCGCTCAATTCATTAAAGATGATTTGGAACATCAGCGATCAAACATAAACTCGCCGCACCCGCGCGCCAATCCGGGTAATGATCTCCCATGTAATTGTTCCGGCCTTTTCAGCGAGTTCTACGCAGGATATTTCCTCGCTCCCATCCCGCCCCATGAGAACAACTTCGTCGCCCACCTGCACATTATCGATGTTGCTGACGTCGATCATCATCAAATCCATCGTTACCCGGCCAATAAGGGCGCAACGCTGCCCGCGCACCAGGACGGCGGCGCCACGATTGGAAAGATGCCATGGATAACCATCGGCGTAACCGGCCGACAAGGTTGCGATCCGCATTTTTCGCGGAGTGATAAACGTGCGACCATAACTGATGGAGCTCCCTTTCGGCATATCGCGAATAAGGACAATTCGCGTTTTCCATGTCATCACTGGCTTGAGCAGTTTCTGAAATTCCGGCAGCGGCGAAATCCCGTAAAGCATGATGCCGGCGCGCACGATCTCGAACGTCGGCGGATTGAACGCGAGTGTGCCTGCGCTTTGCAAGACATGCGCTCTGTAACTTCCCGGAACTTCGGCGCGAATCCGCTCGATGATTCTTCGAAATCGGACGAGCTGGCCGCGTGTGAATTTTGCGTCTTCGTTCGAGACCGGCATGTGGGTCGAGACGCTGTGAATGTCGATGTTCGGCAACTCCGCCACGCGTTTGAAAACTTCGCGCGCTTCGTTTTCCACTACGCCCATTCGCCCCATGCCGGTGTCGATTTTGAAATTGATCGCCACCGGCCCGAATCGATCGAACGCTTGCGCTTCTTCCAGACTGGAGATCGTCGGAATAAATCCGCGCTGGGCGATGATCGATCTTTCCTCAGGAGTTGCCGGGCCGAGGATAACGATGGGATGGGGGAGCGATGCGCGCAGCGCGAGTGCCTCTTCCAGATTGGCGACGCCAAATAGTTGCGCGTCATCGGCCAACGTTTGCGCCACGCCGAGTAACCCGTGACCGTAAGCATTCGCTTTCACCACGGCGAGCATCTCGGCGGACCCGATCCGTTGCCGCACAACTTTTGCATTGTGCCGCAACGCGTCGCGGTCGATTTCAGCCCAACAACGATAAGTTTCTTTCATTTCGGCATGGTGATGTGCGGCTCGCGCAAATAAATCGGCTCCAGTGGCGGAAAATGAAAGCTGCGTTGGGACTCTTGTGCAACTCTGGCCAACACGAGAGCCGAGGGATAGCTAACCACGGCGCGGTCAAATTGCGGAAGCAACTCCGAAGAGAAGCTCGGCACGGTTGGCTCAAGTGTGTCGAGCTTTGCCTTCATTTCTGACTCAGAGTAAAGCGTCGGGCCTTCCACCAGTTCTTGCCCGCGGATGCGCGCGAAGAAAAACGATTTCCTGCGAGCATCACCAATCACGCAGTATTCGTGCGCGTCGCATTCCATGGCGCAGACGGAAGGGAAACCGATCAGCCGCGCGCCGGAGGCGACTTCCAATCCGATTGCGGCCGAAATGGCAATGCGGGTACCGGCGTAGGAGCCCGGCCCAAGCCCGACAATGATCGTCTCCGGCGCGCCAAATTTTTTCGTTACAGCATCGAGATTTTCGAACAAGGCTCCGGAATTTTTCCGTTCGTTAGGCCACTCACGCGCGAGCTCAGCATCGTGATCGAGCCACGCCAGACCGCCGCGCGCGGTGGAAAGTTCGAGGGCGAGAATTTTCATTGAAACGTAATCGCTCGCTGATTTTCCGATTTTATCTCAAACAAAATCCAGCGCGCTTCTTGGGGGATAAATTCGGGGAAGCAGTCGGCCCATTCGATCACTGAAACACCGTCGCCAAAGAAGTAATCATCTAAGCCAAGTCGCTCGACGGATTTCCGATTTTCCAGGCGAAAAAAATCGAAATGGTAAACAGGCAACCGCCCTCCTCGATATTCATGCAGGATGGTGAAGGTGGGGCTCGTCACATCGGAGCCGCTTCCCAAACCCGCGACGAGACCTTTGACGAACACCGTTTTACCGCTTCCCAAGTCTCCCTTGAGAGCCAAGACCGATCCCGTCTCGAGATCTTTGGCAAATTGGCGCCCAATCGCCTCCGTCTCAGCTGGACTGTTGGAAATGAGCGTAGCCACGGGGCAGAAGTTGATCGTGCTTAGCTGAGAGTTGAGAGAGGGAGCCAATTCGTGTCAGTGGCAGGTTGGGGAATTTTTTTGCCCAGCGTTGCTGCAATCGAATGCGATCACGTCGTGAAATAGCGAATAACAATTCGTAATCTTCGCCTTCGGAAATTGCGTCATTGATCTTTACGCCACGGGTCAGTGGCAACTTCTCCATCTCGATCTTGAATCCGACTTTGCTGGCGCGCACCAGACGGGGAAGATCGGCGCCCAGTCCATCGCTTAAATCCATTATCGCGTGGATCGAGAAATTTTTCGTAAGCCAGCGCGACTCCACAATCCGGGGGATGAATCGCAGATGCTTTCGTTTCAGGGCGCCCCCGAGTCGGCCGGTAACGAAAAGATCATCGCCCGCCTTGCCGCCCCGGCGGGATACGCAGCGGTCTCTTTCAACGAATCCAACCACGCTCGTAGAAATGGCAATCGGCCCTGATGTGCTGCTTGTTTCGCCGCCGACTATGCCGACTTCGAACAGTTTTGCGGCCCGGCGCAGGCCGCGATAAAGTCCTTTTACCCACGCGACCTCCGTTTGTTCCGGGGCCATAAGCGTGACTAGAGCAAATTGAGGCACGGCTGAGGTCGCGGCAAAATCGCTGAGCGGACGCATCATTGCTTTCCATCCAACATCCAATGCGTTTGTTCCCTGCAAAAAATGCACCCCTTCGACAACGCAATCAGTCTTGAGCACGAGAAGTTTGCGGCGATCGTGCATTTCCACCACAGCGCAGTCGTCGCCGGGGCCAACAACAACTGCGTTTTTGAGTGAAAGACGAGGCAAAAGCAGGTCGAGCAAACGGTCTTCGCCCAGATCACCGAGTTTCATGGAGAAAAAATCTCCGGAAATGCAAGGGCGGTCAGGGTGAGTGAATTAAACAGCGAATGCATTGTCATCGCGACAAGGATGGAACCGCTCCATTCGTAAGCGATCGCGAAACAACTTCCCAGGACGAATAATGGCACAAACGAAGGAAAGTGTGCGTGCGCTGCGGCGAACAGCAGCGCACTGAACGTTACACCAAGGAAGCGGCCAAAATAGCGTTTGATTACATTGTAAAGGAAAAATCGAAACAGAAATTCCTCAATTAGGGGAGCGATTGCTATTGCGAAAACAATGATCATGATTCGCTGCTCGATCGTGCGCGAACCGCTGAAAAACTCGACGATGTTTTGCCTGCTCGAACCGCCTCCGAAAAGCCGCTGCGTAATGACGTCGGCCCATAGTATCAATGGATAAGCAAAGAACAGCAGGATCGCTCCAGTGCTCAGGACGCGAAGGAAGCCGATTTTGGAAAACCCGCCTAGCGAGCCAACGTCAAAACCACGAAGCTGGAGGAAAGTCACGATAAAAAGCACCAGGAAAACCATAAGAAGGAAATTCCCCAGAAGATTGCCCGCGCTGAAATCGATCGAGGGACGCGAAACTGACGCGCCAATATTGAGCAAAAGAAAAATAGTCAGTACCGCCGCGAGTATGGCTTCGGGGAGCCCGAAACTGCGCGTTGCCGCATCAACCCCGGAGCGTTGGGGGGCCGCTCGTGCGCTGATCTGGTGAATGAGCGAAATATAGACGTAAGCGCTTACAACAACGTAAAGAACGGAAAGGAGGCTTAAGGCGAGGCTCGGAGCGGCTCCGAATGCCGCAAAGAGGCTGTCGGATCGCATGGTGTCCGGCCGTTACGGAGCGTAATAGCTCGGCAGGAAATACGCGCGCCCACTTTCCAGTTGCGGAACGAGCTGCTTTGGAAGTTGGAGTTCAATTTTTGAATCCGACCCTCCAAATATTCGCAAGAAACGGGCCAGACTAAATGGCGGACCGTACTTCACGACTTTCGCATCCGGCGCGTTTCCCAATTCTTTCGCTTTGCCGAAGGCGTCGTCCAACTCGCCAAGGCCATCGATTAGCCTGTTTTCGAATGCTTCTTTGCCGGACAAAATTCGGCCATCGGCGATCGTATTGCGCAGGAGATCGGCCGGCAGTTTTCGTTCCTTCGCCACGATGCCGAGGAACTTGTCGTAAGTTTTCATGATGAAGTTCTGCACAAGCTCGCGCTCCTTCGGGGTAATCGGCCGCGCTCCATTCAGCATGTCCTTGAACTCGCCGCTTTTGAAAACCACCGAAGCAAGTCCCACCTTGTTAAAGAGCTGCTCGTAATTCAGCGTCTGGATTATGACACCGATACTGCCTGTAATGGTCGTTTCGTTTGCCATTAAAAATTTACCGCCGCAGGAGACGTAATAGCCGCCGGACGCCGCCAGCGACTCCATATAGACGACCACCGGTTTTCGCGCGCCCGCCTTGACCACCGCGCTGTAGATTGCGTCCGAAGCAGTCACTTCTCCGCCGGGAGAATCGATCTCCAGCACGATGGCTTTGACCCGGCTGTCATCGCGCGCCTGTTGCAGTGCCGCGCGCATGTCATCGACCATTGAATCGGTTACGCTGCCTGGAAGCGAAGAACTGATCAGGCCGCGCATGGTGATGACCGCGATTTTGTCCAAGCTGGGCCGCGTGCCTCTTTGGAGCAGGATCTCCCGAAAACGCGGGATCGGTTCGGCTTCTCGAATGCCGCCCAAGCGCTGAAACGCGGCAATCATCAGCACGAAGTTCACGAACAGACTGGCGCAAAGCGCGACAAACAAAAAGATACTGAGACAACCAAGTTTGCGATTTGCCGGCATGACACAGCGAAACTGCCGGAGAACCGCCGCGCAGACAAGCGGTTTTCGCGCACGATAGCCGCATCGCGACGTGGCTTGGCGCGATTTGCTTTAACGCTTCAACCAATCACGATTGTTAGAGCGTCTTCAAATACTCGAGCAATTTCTCTTTGTCCTCGCTGGACAGCTGGGTGCCGTACGCGTGACCTTGGTTGCCGTTTCCTTTTTCTCTCGTATCGAAAAGAAAATACGGCTCCGTTAATTCGCCATTCGGCCCGGTTGGTCGCGGTTGCGGCTCTTTGAAACCAACTTTAACCGGATCGAAGACATCGTAGCCGCGATGGAAAGTCTGGGGACGCTCATTAGGCGGATTCAGCAAGTCGCGCAAGGTCGGCACCGAGCCATTATGAAGATAGGGCGCGCGCAGCCAGATTCCATCCAACGGCGGCGAAACGTATCCGTATGGATTTTGGGTCTCCACCATCGGCGGACGATCGATCCCCAGTTGTTTGACGCGCCGGTTTGCTTCTGCGGCCGCGTCTTTCGACCATGAATACATCCGCTCGGGATCGGTCTTGATCTCGGTGATTGGAATCACCTTGTTTGTAAATTCAGCGCGCGGCTCATGGCACGCGGCGCAGTCGCGCGTGTAGATTTTCTGGCCTTCGCCCGCCATTTGCTGGTTGATTGGATTCGTTTCACCAAAAGGCCACGGCGGCGGCGGCAGATTGCTGAGATATTGATCGAGGTCGGCCATCCGCTGTAAGAACCACGGCCGTGCCGGCGCGCCGAGGCCGAGCGCGGAATCGATCAAGACCGAGCGCACAGCCGGCGTATCGCCGGTCCAGTTCAACAACATCTGTTTCCCAGCGTTATCCTTTCCGCTGCGGATGCTGAGGTTCCAGATCGAGGGAAAATCGGTTGGCCCAAACGTGTTGTCCTCTGCCATGCTGGTCATGAAATATTTTGTCAGGTTCATCGCATCATCGCGGCCCGGGGCCCAATGCGGCTTTGGCTTGCCGCCGGTGACGTAGCGCTCCATCCAGGTGAATTGTTTTTCCTGTTTGAGCAGCGCTTTCTTGGTGAATGGGATCAGTAGATAATGGTAAATCTGTCGATCGATGAATGAGAGCCCGCCGTTGCCGTAGTTGTTCGCGCTCACCAGCCGGATCTCATTCATGATGATGTCCGAATTGAACCGGGGATCGTGCGCGGCCTTAAACAGAAACCGCAACATGCTTTGCACATTGTTAGTGTGAGCCGGCCCCGCGACGACAACGTGCGGCACTTCGTCCTCGCGCAAACGGTAGGTCGCGGCATGGCAGACCGCGCAGTTATTGGTGATCCGCGCGAAGCCGACCACCTTCTTTGAAAAGCCAACCGGAATTTCATGTCCTTCCTCCCAGACCACGCCGAGTGATTTGTAGCCACCCGGTCCGGGCATGAGGTCGGGAAAGACGCGTGGCAAAACCAGCCAGAGATAATACGGGATACCGCGATCACCCTCCGCGCCTAGCGAACCGTATTTGAAATGTTCTTCTTCGTTCGCGAACACTTCCTTCTCTTCGCGGAAAAATTTTATCCATGTAAACCAAGTGCCCAGCGCTATGAGAACCACGAGCACAATCGCGGAAACCAAAAGGATGCGCTTCGTTTTTGGTTGCAGGCTCATCGTTTCATTCGTCAGGCGTTGATCAAAATGTTTTCAGATATTCCACGATTGCTTCTTTCTCCTGGGCAGAAAGCATCGTTCCGTATTCCCGCCCTTCATGGCCGACATTTGAATTACCTTCGTTCCGATCGCGCGGAATCGCGCCGCCCGGTTTTACTTGCGTGTCGAACCTGAAGTATTGCCTTGGATTTTCGGGTTCATCTTTGCTGCGTCCCTCGTCGTCGAATCGGCTCACGTCGGAAACAAATCCGACCTTCGCCCGATCGAACACATCATATCCGCGATAAAAAACCGGCGGGCGTTCGGCGCCGGGATTCAGCAGATCGCGCAATGTGGGTACTGAGCCGTTATGCAGATACGGCGCGCGCAGCCATACGCCGTCGAGCGGCAAGTTTGCGTATCCGAAAGTTTTCCGGAAATGGCTGAAACGCCACGGATAACCGGCGTAGAGATTGTTCTGAGCCACGGCCAGTTCTTCGGTATAGGAATCGAGCCGATGACGGTCAGTGCCGATTTTGTCGATCGGCACGACGTCGCCGACGTATTCGCCGTTGAAATCGCGGCCGTTGCGTCCGTGACAACTGGCACAGTATTCGGCGTAAAGTTTTTCGCCTTGTGTGCTGAGTTGCGCATCGATGACGAACGGATATTTGGGCGGCTCTTTGGTGAGCAGCCATTGCTCAACGCGCGCGAGTTGTTTCAGATCGATTGTGGGCGGGAACGCCCCCGTGCCAAATGATGCGCTTTTATTGCGCTCTTCCATGAGGCTGTTGTTACCGTCCCAGTGGGCGTGGAGATTTTTTTGCTTGCGCAGGCCTTGCAGCCAGATCGATGGAAAATCGCACAGGCCAACCAGCTCACGCGTTTCCAGTTTTTCGAGAGGAAATTCCAGGAGCGTCTTGGCCGGGTTAAACGTGTCGGTGCGGCCGGGGCCGGCGTCCGGTTCCCATTCAGCGAAACGGAAATGGCCTTTCAACATGAGCAAGCGTTCGCGCATGAACGGGATAGCGTAAAAGCGCAGCAGAAATCGGTTGATGAAATCGTATCTGCCGCCGATGGCTTCGATCTCGGACATGATCCGCAGCGCGTTGAAACGCTGGTCCGTTGCGCAGGCGAAGATGAAACGTTCGAACGCCTCGAGGTCGACCGTGTTCGACGGCATGCCGGCGTAGATGATGGGCGTACTTTGCGGCGTTTCACGCACGGAGCCAGCGTGACAAATCGCGCAATTCAGAAAAACCCGATCGAGTCCCTGGGTGTTGCGACGCGAAACCCCAATCGGTAGATCTTTGCCAGGCTCGTAAAGGAAGCCTAGCGATACATATTCTTTCCCCGGGGTGTACGTTTTTCCGGGCAAATATTCTGGGAACATTTTCGGTAACACCTTCCAAATCCAGTAGGGAATGCCCGATTCGCGCTCCCCGCCGGTTGACCCATATTTGAAGTGATCTTCCGGGTTCGTGTAAGGGACGGGCTCATCACGCGTAAAGCGGCCGACGAGATACAAGCAGCCGATTATGAAAAGCCCCACAATCGCGAGCAGCACAGCACGCCACTTCCAGCGCCGGCTGCCTGCGGGTTGATCTGGAGCGTCGGCCATGGCCGCGGAATGCGATTACCCCGATGCCGGAAATTCAAGGGCGAAATCAATCAATCGCTTTTTGCCCAAATAGACTTTGCCCAGATAAACGCGCGGCGCGACTTCGCGAATCTCGTCACGCACCCAATGCGCCACCAGCGAAGTTTCGGAATAATCAAGAACGATGCACTCCTTGCCATCCATCCAGCTCGGACCTTTATAAACCTTGGCGATGATCGCGTTCAGCCCAAAGGGCAAAATCTTGTTTCGCAAAGTTCCCTTTGCTGGATCGAAAATTTTTCCCTGCCACGCAAAATGACTTACGAAATTGGCCATGTTCTGTGTGTAAGTCGTTCCCGGTGCGATGATCGCCGTGCCTTTGGCTTCGCCGCCTGGGATTTCGCCGGTTGGACTTTGAGTGAACAGGTCGTCGAGTTGCGCCTGCGACATTTTCAACATTTCTGCAACGGTGACAGCCATATTGTTTCCTTCGTTAACGCGAGATTAGAACGTTTTCAGATACTCGATTAGCGCGTGCTTGTCGTTGTCGGACAAATCAGTGCCGAAGTAGTGGCCCTTGTCCTCAACAAAGTCCGGACATTTGTTCATCGCTATTAGGTCGGGAACTAGTTTACGCAGTTCGGCGTCGGCTGCTTCGGGCGAAAGGTTCCCGGCATTTATCCTGATCAATTTGTCCGCGGCTTTGAGAAAGAGGTCAGCATGTTGAAAGTCCGGCTGCAGATTGGCCAGCAGGTTAATAGGTGTTCCTTTCGGAATCGGTCCAATTTTTATGTAACCGTCCGAGCCTGCCAGCTTATCAAACGGTTTCGGCACAAATTCCTTGCGCAAATGGAACGTGCACTCGTTTTGGGTGCGCCAGATGGAATCCTTGTTCAGCCGTTTTTCCGGCCAGAGCAATTTTTCGACCGCATCGCTAAACGCGTCCATGCGACCCGCCACGGAAGGATCGCCGGTAAATTTTCCCAGCATGTTGTTGTGTAAAAACGGCGCAGAGCTCCAAAGGCTAACGAGCGACGGCGTGCGATAATAGCCAGGCGCGACATCTTTATCTTTCGGTTTGAATTTGATCGGATGCGTCTCATCAAACGGGTTGAAAAATTCCAGCTCGTCCACCGGCGAGAGTTCCTTGTAAGTCTGCGAAGAAAAGTTGTCCCAGATGTGATGAGCTTTTGCGTTTGTCGCGTGCGCGGAACCAGCCCTTTCCTTCGCCAGATCGCGGGTCAATGTTCGGCGGCGGTTGCTTGCTCGAGTGACAAACCGCGCAGCTTTCGGCGAAGACTTCTTTTCCGCGCGTCATCACGGTCGAATCCGTTGTGATGTAAGCTTGTCCACCTTCTGCGTCGGCCAGATGAAACGGTTTCAGCTTGCGGAAAAACGCAGCAATGTTGTCGAGCCGCTCCTCGGTGGCGCGCCAGAAAACCGAATGCTCACGGGCGTAGGGGATCTCGAACGGCTGTTGCGGCCTCAGTCCGATCAAGCGGTTGTGGCGCGTCAACCAATACTCCGAAAACATGCCGATGTTGACGTAAACGCGGATCGTTGCACCACGCACACCGACGGAATCCGCGCCATCCTTCAAAACATGCGGCACGGGCATCTCTTCTGTTTCGCCGGGCAGAGCGAGCGTGCCCCCCGCCATTTTTTCCGGACTCGCGATTTTTGCGACTCGTTCCCGTTCACCCAGCAAAAAGATTGCGTTGATTGCATTTGGATTATTGATGTGATCGGTCGCGATCCGCGAAGTATCGGAAGTGCCGCGCGGCTGGGCGGCTAGCATTTCGTAAAAAAATCCGCCCTTTTCGACGTTGCAGGCGAAGACTTTCCCTTCGTTGATGTACTGATTGCCAATCGCCG
>WNGE01009171.1_pt1 | contig 20469 bp, 21 predicted proteins | sample 5400651 | NCBI WGS metagenome assembly WNGE01 (sample SAMN13153370, study PRJNA577476) | soil metagenome | isolation source: 60 cm soil or saprolite under grassland replicate 2 | place: USA:California | collected 2016-06-15 | reverse complement strand
GAACCCGGCGTTGTTCACCAGCACGAGCCGGCGGGCATTCTGCTCCGCCAGCCGGCCGACGGCATCCGCCAGATCGCGGATGTCGCCGAGCTTGCACACATCTGCAGCAACGACTTCGGCGCGCCCGCCTGAAGCGAGGATCGTCTGGCGCACGGCCTCGAGCACGTCTTTGCGCCGGCTCGCCAGAACGACGTACGCGCCGGCGCGGGCGAAGCATTCGGCAAATGCCCGCCCTATGCCTTCGCTCGCTCCGGTCACGACGATCAGCCGATCGTCGAGCCGGAACGAAACAAGCGGATCGCCAGGTGTGCCGGTCGTCATGGACGGATGCGGACCCAAGAGACTACCCGGTCGACCGTGCCGGTGCCCCGAGCCTACGCGGAGTAGGTCTTGAAGCTCGCCGGCGACGCGACCTCGACCATCTCGAGGTCTTTCGAGTGCGCAAGCTCGCGGTGGCGGATGCGCGGCGGCTGGTAGAAACACGAGCCCGCCTTCATCAGCACCTCGCCCGTGCCTTCGTACTCCATCCTCACCCAGCCCTTCACCACGTAGACGAACTGAAGGCTGCAGTCGTGATAGTGCCAGTCGCCCTCGGGCGCCCTGCCCGGCCGCGCGCGGATCACGTGCGTCACGACCTTGCCGCGCGTGGCGCGCTTCACGCCCAGGTCGCGGTACTCGAAATAGTTGCGCAAGCCGCGCCTTGCGAACTTCGAGGTCGCGGCGTGGCTCACGCTGACCTGCTTCGCTTTGCGTTTGACGGCAACGCTTCCTGCCTTCCTCATCGCTCCCCTCCTTTGAGTCATTCTACCTGCGCTCGACAAGGTTCATTGCACGGTCGTAGTAACCGAGGTCGAGGGCAGTTGCGTCGAATGGAGAAACGGATAATCATCCACGTTGTCATGCAAAACGTGGGGAGGACATTCATGACGAAGCCCCCGACGTTCGGGCGTGCGGTCGTTCGCGCCGTCGCTGCGCTCGCCTGCAGCCTCGCATACGCGATGACGGGCCACGCGCAGGGCTTTCCCGTCAAGCCCATTCTTCTGGTCCTGCCCACGGCCCCGGGCGGCCCGGTGGACATCGTCGCGCGCATCGTCGCGCCCGAGGCCTCGAAATTGCTCGGCCAGCCGATCGTGATGGAGAACCGGCCCGGCGCGTCGCAGAAGATCGGGATCCACAGCATGCTGCGCTCGCCGCGCGACGGCTACACCCTCGCGGTGATCTCGCCCGCGTCGGCGACGATCAACCCGCTCGTCGATCGCAACGTCGGCTACGATCCCCTGAAGGATTTCACGCTGCTGTCGCAGGCGGTGGGCCACCCCGCGGTCGTGACCGTGCATCCGTCGGTGCCCGTCCGCACCCTGCAGGGGCTGGTTGCATACGCCAGGGCGAACCCCGGCAATCTCACCTACGGCTCGGGCGGCAACGGCACGAGCCTGCAATTCTCGACCTCCGAGCTGCTCATGAAGCTCGGCATTACGGCGGTGCATGTTCCGTACAAGTCCGACGGGCCGGCCCTCAACGACCTGCTCGGCGGCCAGATCAACCTGATGATACCGGCGCTTGCGGCGGTCAAGCCGGCGCTCGAAGCCGGACGGCTGGTGCCGCTCGCGATCAGCGGCACCAGCCGCTCGCCGCATCTGCCCGACGTGCCCACCTACGGGGAAACCGGGATTGCGGAGCTGAAGGACTACAGCTACCGGATCTGGATCGGCTTTGCCGCGGGCGCGGGGATTCCGGAGGAAGCGGCAAGAAAGCTCCAGGACGCGTTCATGCGCGCCCCGCGCGCCCCCGCCGCGCGCCAGACGCTCGAGGCGAACGATTTCGAAGTCATCGCTTCGACCGCGCAGGAGTTCGCCCGGGAGCTGCGCGCGGAGCTCGATCGCAACCGCAAGGTCATCGCAAGCGGCGCGATCACCGTCGAATGAGAAGCGCACCATGAACGACATGCCCCGCCGGCAGGAGAAACGCCCATGATCGCGATGACAAAATCCCGAATCGACGTTGTTCCGCTCACCCGGCATATCGGGGCGGAAATCCGCGGGCTGGACCTGCACGACAGGCCCGACGACGAGACCGTCAAGGCGATCTATCGGGCCTGGCTCGATCACCTCGTGATCGTTTTCCCGGGCCAGAAGCTCGAGCAGGAAGACCTCGTGCGCGTCACCGGCTATTTCGGCGAGATGGGCATGCCGCGTCGACCGCCGCAATTCTTCCCGAAGGGCTATTCGCGGCTCCTGCCGGGGATCATGCTCATCTCGAACATCCGCGAGAACGGCGAGCCGATCGGAGCGCTGCCGGACGGCGAAATGATGTTCCACCACGACATGATCCACTCCGAGATGCCCGACAAGGCGACCCTGCTTTACTCGGTCGAAATTCCCGACACCGGCGGCAATACGCTGTTCGCGAGCGGCTATGCCGCCTACGACACGCTCGATCCTGCGGTGCGCAACAAGCTCGGCGGCCGCAAGGCCATCCATCACTACAACTACGGCTCGACCCGGAAGGGTGATAACAAAGGCACCAAAGCGTTCGGCGAGTGCATCCACCCGGTGTTCCGCACCAACGAGGACACCCGCCGCAAGGCGGTCTACGTCAACCGGCTGATGACGGCCGGCATCGTCGACATGCCGAAGGAAGAGAGCGGCCCGCTGCTCAACGCCGTGTTCGACCACGCCGAGAAGAGGGATTTCGTCTACGAGCACGTCTGGCGCGTCGGCGACCTGCTTCTCTGGGACAACCGCTGCTCTTCCCATGCGCGCACGGATTTCCCCTCGACGCAACGCCGGTTGATGTGGCGAACGACGGTGAAGGGCGCCGGGCGGCCGTACTGAGCGGGCGTCCCGGTGTTCCGAATGATCGCCTGGCTCGAGGCCCGCGTATTGAATCGAAAGGAGGAAGCAAGGTGAGCATCCAGCAGCGCCGCCGCAAGTTTCTCAAGCAGTCCGCCGGACTTTCGGCCGCCGCCGCGGCCGGGACCTTCGGTTTCCAGGGTATTGCCGGTGCGCAGGCGGCGCCCATAAAGGTCGGCGTCCTCCATCCGGTGACCGGTTTTCTCGCCTATTCGGGCCAGCTGTGCCGGTTCGGCGCGCAGCTTGCCATCGACGAGATCAACGCCGCCGGAGGCATCAAGTCCATGGGCGGCGCGAAACTCGAAGCGGTCCTGGGCGATGCGCAATCCAAACCCGAGGTCGGCGTGTCGGAAGTGGAAAAAATGAATGAAGCCGGGGTGTCGGCGATCGTCGGCTCGTACGCCAGCGCGATATGTCTGGCGACAACGCAGGCGGCCGCAAAATACAACATTCCCCACCTCGTGGACGTCGGCGTCGCCGATCAAATAGTCGAGCGCGGCCTGAAGAACACTTTCCGCTTCGGCCCCGGGTACAAGGTCATCACCGAGGCGGCAATCAACGATCTGCACATCATGAACACGCTTGCTCGCAAGCCGGCGAAGACCGTGATGGTCGTCCACGAGGAGTCGCTGTTCGGCACCGGTACGGCCAATCTTCTCGCGAGCCAGCTCCCGGGAATGGGCTATCAGGTGCTGGAGGTGGTCAAGCACGCCAACCCGACGCGCGACTTCAACAACGTCGTTCTGCGCATGAAGGCGCTGAACCCCGACATCGTCATCCCGGCGAACTACTACAACGAATACGTGCTGCTCGTGCGTACCATGAAGCAGCAGAACGTCCGCCCGATGGCGATCTACTCCGTGCTGGGTGGCGCGGCCTCGTCGTTCAAGTTCGTGAAGGAATTTCCGGACGTGGCAAACGGCGTGATCGACTGCAATCACTGGTACAACCCGAAAGACAAGCGGGCGATCGCGCTGCGGCGCAAAGTCGAAAAGCTGAACCAGTTCTACACCTACGAGGTGTACCTCAACTACCAGTCGGTCTACCTGCTCGCCGACGCCATCGAGCGCGCCGGGTCGGCGAAACGCGAGGCGGTCATCGACGCACTGGCGTCCTCCACCTGGGACAAGCACTTCATGCCCTACGGACCTACGCGCTTCGTCAACGGCCAGAATCAGGGCGCGCAGGCGCTGGTGCTGCAAGTCCTGAAGGGCGACATTCGGGTGGTGCTGCCCAACACTTACGCCGAATCCGAGCCGGTGTTCCCCTGGAAGGCCTGAAGCTCCTCCACCCCGGTCCGGATCCCTCTTCGGAGCGGGACCGTGCAAGCCGGTCATTGCCGTGCTCGAGCTGTCGATTCTCTTTCCGTCGCTGCTCAACGGTCTGACGACCGGGGCGGTTTACGCGCTGATCGCGCTCGGGTTGACGCTGATCTACGGCGTGCTGCACATCATCAACTTCGCCCATGGTGCGTTGCTGATGATCGCGCTCTACGGCGTGTTCTTTCTCAACGCGAAACTGGGGCTCGATCCCTACGCGGCCCTTCCCATCATGGTCCCGGGCATGTTCGCGCTGGGCTACACGCTGCAGCGCTTCGTCATCGGCCGCGCGAGCCACGGAAAGGACGAGAACATCCTTCTCGCCACGCTCGGGCTCACCCTCATCCTGGAGAACTTCGCGCTGTACGCGTGGCGCTCGGACACGCGCACCATCGAAACGCCCTACACGTTCTCGACCGTCGATATCGCCGGCGCGATGATCTCAACGCCGAAAGTCATCGCCTTTTTCGGCGCGCTCGCCGCCACGGCGATCCTGCTCGCGTTCATCACGCGCAGCGACCTCGGGCGCGCGATCCGGGCCGTAGCCAGGGAACGCCAGGGCGCGAAGCTGGTCGGCATCGACGTCGAGCACGTGTTCGCGATGAGCTTCGGTATCGGCCTCGCATGCCTCGGCGCCGCCGCGTGCTTTCTGCTGCCAGCGTACTACGTCAATCCGCAGGTCGGAAACGGCTTCGTGCTGATCGCCTTCACCATCGTCGTGCTGGGCGGCATGGGCAGCTTCGCCGGCGCGCTGCTCGGCGGCTTTATCATCGGCGTGGTCGAATCGGTCGGCGGGTTGTGGCTGGGAGAGAGCCTCGGCCAGATCGGCATCTTCGTCATCTTCATCGCCATCCTGCTGTTCCGGCCGCAGGGGATTTTCGGCGCGCGGACATAGTTTGAAGACGCTCTACGCGATCCTCCTCGTTTGCGGCGCCGTCGCGCTCGTGCCAACGTTCGTGTCGTCGGGCGTCGTGCTCAATCTGGTCATCATGACGCTCTATGCCACGCTGCTCGGCCAGGCCTGGAATATCCTCGCCGGCTTCGGCGGGCAGTATTCCTTCGGCCACGCGGCATTCTTCGGCACCGGCGCCTACGCGAGCGCTGCGCTCCAGGTCCACTTGGGAGTGAACGCGTGGCTGTGCCTTCCCTTCGCGATCGCGTGTGGCGCCGCGGTCGGCGCCCTCGTCGGCGCGCTCTCGTTCCGCTACGGGCTGCGCGGCTCGTACTTCGCGCTGGTGACGCTCGCCTTCGCAGAAGTTTTTCGCATTCTCGCCAACTCGGTCAAGTTCACCGGCGGAGGCGTGGGCCTGCTCGTGCCGCTCAAGTCCTCCGCGATCGATTTCCAGTTCCAGGGCAAGGCGGGGTTCCTGTACGTCATCCTCGTCCTGACGCTCGCGGGCTTTCTGCTGTCCTGGTGGCTGGAGCGCTCGCGCTACGGCGCGTGGCTGACGGCGGTGCGCGACAACGAAGACTCGGCCGCGGCGCTCGGCGTGGATGTGTTCCGCGTGAAGCTCCAGGCGATCGTGATTTCGGCGGGGCTGATGGCGGCGGGCGGGGCGTTCTACGTGCAGTATTTCCAGTACATCGATCCCCATATCGCCTACGGACCCGCGGTGTCGGTCGAGGCGCTGCTCGGCCCGATCGTCGGCGGGCTGGGCACGGTCTTCGGCCCGCTCCTCGGCGCCGCGGCGCTCAAGCTGCTCGGCGAGCTCACCCGCAATCTGATGGGCGACGCACCCGGCGTGAGCCTGATGATCTACGGAGCGGTGCTGATCGCGATGGTGACGTTTCTGCCGCGCGGCATCGCCGGATTGTTCCGGCGCTTCGCGAGGGCCGCTTGAGATGCTAGAAGCGCGCCATGTGTCGATCAGCTTCGGCGGCCTGAAGGCGGTCGACGACGCGAGCCTCGCCGTTCCGGCGGGCAGCATCACCTCGCTCATCGGTCCCAACGGCGCGGGAAAGTCCACGCTGTTCGGCATTCTCTCCGGGTTCCTCGAGCCCGACGCGGGCTCGGTGAGCTTCCTCGGGCGGGACGTCACCGGGCTTGCGCCGCACCGCATCTGCCGCCTGGGAATGACGCGCACCTTCCAGATCGTGCAGCCGTTCGCAGGGCAGACGGTGCGGGAGAACATCGCGGTGGGATCGCACCTGCGCCGGGCGCAGCGCAAGGTGGCGCTCGCCCACGCGGAGAGTATCGCGCTGCGCGTCGGCCTTTCCGGCCGGCTCGACAGGCCGGCGCAGGATCTCACCATTGCGGGGCGCAAGCGCCTGGAGCTTGCCCGCGCGCTCGCGACGGAGCCGAAGCTTCTCCTGCTCGACGAGGTGCTCGCAGGCCTCAACCCACAGGAAGTCTCGGAGATGTCGCCGGTGATCCGCTCGATCCGCGACAGCGGCGTCACGGTGCTCATGATCGAGCACGTGATGCAGGCGGTGATGAACCTGTCCGAGCACACCTGGGTGCTCAACAACGGGCGCCTGATCGCCGAGGGCAAGCCCGCCGACGTGACGCGCGATCCGCGCGTCATCGAAGCGTATCTCGGCCGCGGCGCGGCGGAACGCCTGCGGACGTCCGCCAAACAGGCCCATGCTTGAGGTGAGCGCGCTCAGAGGCGGCTACGGCGCGGTCGAAGTGCTGCGCGGCATCGACCTGAACATCGGCGCAGGCGAGATCGTCGCGGTCCTCGGCTCGAACGGCGCCGGCAAATCCACCCTCAACAATACGGTATGCGGGCTCTACCCCGCGTTCGGCGGCCGCGTCGCGTTCGAGGGGCGGGACATCACCCGCGCGCGCCACACCGACATCGTCGCCGCCGGTCTGATCCAGGTGCCCGAGGGCCGGCGTGTGTTTCCGAACCTATCGGTGCGCGAGAACCTCGAGCTCGGCAGCTATCGCCGCGGCCGCGAGCACCGCGCCCGGAACATGCAACGCGCGTTCGCTTCTTTTCCGCGGCTGGAGGAGCGGACCGCGCAGCGCGCCGGCACGCTCTCCGGCGGAGAGCAGCAGATGCTCGCGATCGGCCGCGCACTGATGGCCGAACCGCGGCTGCTGATCCTCGACGAGCCTTCGCTGGGGCTCTCGCCGATGCTGGTCGACGAGATGTTCTCGCTGGTGAAGCGGCTGAACGCCGAAGGCCTGTCGATCCTGCTCGTCGAGCAGAACGTCGGCCAGGCGCTCGAGATTGCGCATCGCGCCTACGTGCTCGAAAATGGCGCGATGACGTTCCACGGCACGCCCGCAGAGCTTCTCGGCAACAGCGAGCTCAAGCGCGCCTACCTCGGAATCTGACCGTGCAGCAGACCCTCGCGCAGAAGATCATCGCCCGGGCCGCCGGCCGCGACGCGGTGACTCCCGGCGAGATCGTCACCTGTAAGGTCGACCTCGCCATGTTCCACGATTCGAGCGGCCCGCGGCGCCTGCAACCCATGCTCGAGCGCCTCGGCGCGAAGGTCTGGGACCCCGACCGCATCGTCCTCATCACCGATCACTTCCTGCCCGCCGACGACGAGGAGAGCCGCGCGATCCAGCGCGTGACGCGCGACTGGGCGCGCACGGTCGGCGTGAAGAACTTCTACGACGGGATCGGCATCTGCCACGTCGTCCTGCCGGAAAAAGGCCACCTGCGGCCGGGGATGTTCGCGGTCGGCGGCGACAGCCATTCGCCCACCGGCGGCGCGTTCGGCGCCTACATGTTCGGCATCGGCTCGACCGAGATGCTCGGCGTCGTCGTGACGGGAGAGATCTGGCTGCGGGTTCCCGAGACGATCCTGCTGCACTGGCGCGGCCGCTTGTCGGACGGCGTGACGGCGAAGGACATGATGCTGTTTCTCGCCGGCACGTTCGGCCTGGACGGCGCGCAGTACCAGGCAGTCGAGTTCGGCGGCGAAGCGATCGCGGCGCTGCCCATGCAGGAGCGCATGACGCTCGCCAACATGACCGCCGAGATCGGGGCGCAGACCGGGCTCATCGCGCCGGACGAGGTGACGCGCGCCTACCTTCGTGCCGCCGGAGTGCGGGAAGTCGAAACCGACGGCTGGCACACCGACCCGCAGGCGCCGCTGCGCGAGCGCCACGACTTCGACGCCGCTGCGCTCGTGCCCCAGGTCGCCGCGCCGCACAGCCCGGCGAACGCGCATCCCGTGTCCGATCTCGCCGGAACGCGCGTCGATGTCGCCTACATCGGCGCCTGCACCGGCGCGAAGCTCGAGGACCTGCGCATGGCGGCTCGGGTGCTGAAGGGAAGGAAAGCGGCGATCGAGCTGATCGTCGCGCCCGCTTCGCTCAAGGACCAGGAAACGGCGCGCGCCGAAGGCACCCTCGGCGTGCTCGAGGACGCGGGAGCGAAACTCTTCGCAACCGCCTGCGGCGCCTGCGCGGGCTACGGCTATCGCTTCGGGCCGAACATCAACATCATTTCCAGCATCGCGCGCAACTTCAAGGGGCGCATGGGCGATCCGGCCTCGAACGTCTACCTCGGCTCGCCCTACACCGTGGCCGCGGCGGCGGTGCGCGGCACGCTCGGCGATCCGCGCGAGTTGCTCGCGTAGCTACCAGTCAGCCCCTCCGACCGCCCGGTCGAATGGAGTGTTTGCGGCATTGGTCCGCATCGGCTTCTCACTGCCTGCTTCCGACCGAGGCTGTGTGAAAACTCCAACCGCTCGAGTTTTTGGGAGTTGCAAAATGTCTCCCGAAGCGCCGATCGTCGATTGTGGGCCGTTCTCTGCGGTCGGGTTTTTGCGTACTATCGATAAATCCGAGTTTTCACACAGCCTGGACCCAAAGCCGACAGTCGCGATGCCACCAACGGTATGTCTCCCTTCGGCTGGGAGCTACAGGCCACCGACGAGCTTTTCGCCCGGATCCCAATGATGCCCGCGGGCGTCGCGGCGTCAGCATCCCATGAATATGGGATTTCCAAGGCTCCGCCCCAGCGCGATGATTCCCGCCGGGGCCGGAATCTGCGGGCCTAGGGACTAACTAAAAAAGCCGAGGGAGGACCACATGAGGAGCACGATTGCAGCGACTCTGGCAGGGGGAACCCTTGCCCCTCCCGGTGGCGCTATGGAAATCCCTTCGACCACTAGTGAGCGGCCGGCCGCTAGGCCGAGGGAAGTGCATAAGAGTTCATAACTCCCGCGTTAGGGAGGAGGAGACGTGTCCATGTACCGAGGTCGTGTACTGTATTTATTCATAGGCGGCGTTTTGCTAGCTTCATCCACCTGCCTCTTAGGGCAAATTCCTGCGACGGAAAGGCCAGATGATGACGAGAAGGACAACTTTTCTCGGGCTGAAGAACCAAAGCTAACCCTCCGGTATAGAACTGAGGGGAAGCGCCTCGCTGATCTCGGGCATTGGTCGTTCGCCATGAAACCTAACTCCTTTGTAATAAGGGAGGGCGTCGTCTTCCAGCGCGGCGCGGTAGACCGACCTCTGATTGTTGGTGGAACAAAGGAGCAGCCTCCCGCACAGTTAGCGGCGAAGCTGGATACATTAGACGAGCTAGATCTCGCTGACAGAGCTACTACTCAGGCAGCTTTCTTAGACTGGCAAGCGCGCTACTTCGGACGTGAGCTTCCAGAGGAGAGGCGAGAACAACTAGCGAGACTTTATCGACTTCAAGCAGAAAAGCAAGACAAGCTTCTCCATGGACAGAAGCTAGATTCCTTAAGTAAACAAGAGCAACTGAAACTAAACACGGAGATAGCAAAATCGACCGTTGACTTTCTCCTTGCAGAAAAGGCGCTGTTCGACGGTAATCCGGTTGCACAAGAGCGTCGATACGGCAAGCGGCTCCCGCAAAAAAAGCTGAGTACCGCGAGCCGCCAAAGGTTGGAAAGGGAACGCCTTGGAAGTAATCGCTATAACGAGGGTCTCGCCGGCTATTGAACTTATCTACAAAAATAAATTGTGCTTACGGGAAGGGACATTTTCTCGAAAGAGGATTGTGGACGGACCGAACATCGTGAGCCATGAGGGCCGGGTCTACGTTGCGGAACACCCAGCTGGTGAAGTATTAGAGGAATTAGCAGGCCTTCCAAATCTTTATCACACAAGCATTGTGGCCGGCGTATGGGACATAGTCCAGACGCGCGAGCGAGTTGTGACGTACTACTGCGAGCGAGGCGGCTTGCTTCCCAAAGAAAAAGGGTCGTCAGAGCAAGTTTCCACGCAGGCGAAGTTCAACGCTTGGGTGGTAGCCAACGGATGCGCAGGTACTTATTTGGCAGATGACAACTTGCGATTAGTAATGAGCATTGAAGGATCTGCAGATGAAGTGCTCAAGGTTCTTAAAGGCACAAGCCCGGACGCTAATGGTAAGCGCTGTCGCACACGCTACGGTGCATTTCCGAATGGTTTGTACGGCGCAAACTGGGTATGTCATCAAACCTGCAATTCTTTCGCTAAGACAAAGTGGAAGATAGTTCCGGTCACATATTCAGTCTCGGCTGCGTTAGGCGAGACCGGCAACTCGGGCATCACGGACATCAGAGCGGCTTGTGAATGTGGAGTCACCAACAAATCAAATCACTGTTGCGTCCCAGGGGAGGACTGTTGTTATAACTGGGACTTCGGCGAGCTGTCAGGTTGGGGATACGGACTAAGCCAAGGGTGGCATCCAACAAAAAACTGGATCAACACAGAGTGCAGGTTTGATTCCGTTGCGGTGCCAATACCTGGTTGGGATGAGGAACCGCAAACCATTGAGGTGACCGTTAGTGGAAGCGTTGGTCTTTAAACGAGCGACAAGGGAGAGATGCCATGAAAACAGCAGAAACGGTTCAGAAGCGCTCGCAGGGGTTCTCGGTCCTGACATTGGTCGCCTCCGTGCTGATTGGCGGAACGGTGCCCAACAATGCATTGGCGGCGTGCACTGATGTTCCTAATGCCACTAACGCCTGTTGGACGAATAATTCAGAAGTAGCCCCCGGCGACATTTACATGCTCGCCCGCACGGTGAATACGAAGGGAAGCGACCCCGACTACACCCGACGATTCTATGGAATTGTCAGAGAGTTCCATGCTGAATGGCCGAGCGCCATTGGAATAGTAGGTCTACAGGAGGTTCACTCGGGCCTTGAGGACATGATTGATTGCTACGGAGTAACAGCGGCGGATGGATGGCAAGCCGGTCACGTTGTTAATTGCTTTGGCTACCAATTTATTAAGCAATATGACAGCTCAGTAACGTGGGCTTGGCACGGCACCTTGGGAATCATCGTAGGGCATCCGTGGAAGATTGCGAGTACGAAGGGTTGGGAAATCGGAAAGGACTCAATAAAAATGCTGGGCAATAGATCAACCCGCTATCTTCTCGAGGCCAAGCTAGAAAACAGCGCCACTAACGATAAAGTGCGCGTGTATGTTACGCATTTGTCGCACCACTCAGACAAGAGTGCTCAACATGATCAGCGTAGTGATCAAATCGACAACATCATTGATCACGTTACGGATCGCTGGACGTCAGGCGAGCTACCGCCGCTCCTTATAGGAGACTTCAATTTTCATCCGAATGACGAAAGGGATAACTACAACAAGCTGCATAACCATTTTTCCCTCGCGACAAAATCATTCGTCGGTTGTACGTCAAACGGGAATCCAACAGAGATCGGCGTCGATCACATATGGGTCGGCCGACGCACATCGTTTCCTAGCAACATCGGAAAGTTAAATGCAGTGCGATATCACAATACGGCCGGATCGGCCGGCAAAGGCATTCGGCTTAAGGATCAGGCTAAGGTTGGCGGCAAATGTTTACCGCGTCTAACTGATCACGATTCGCCAGGAATCAGCTTTGTGTTTGAGCGGCTCCCATAGCAGTCGACCAGCGCTTTCCGCTAAGTCTTTGATTTATGGTCGGGGCGGCGAGATTCGAACTCGCGACCACCTGCACCCCTTACCCCGAGCAGACATTCACAACAGCGAAGATAACCTCGCCGAAGCGGGATCTGTGTGAGTGCTGAGTGTTATGCGGCTAGGTTCGGGCGATCAGGCGAGTTCTGGGCGCCTTTACCGACGGTTAAGAGTAGCGTGGGTGCATTTCGTAACAATGGCAGGCGAGAGGTTCGCGGCGACACACTCTTGCCGCGCACGAAGCGTAGGGCGGTCAAATTCTTTGAACGTGATGCGCTGCCAAAGCGAGCAAGCTGGCATCATTTTTCGCCTGTAGCTAGCCTCGGCTGCCTCCGTTCTTTCTCGATACTTAGAACGGGCGTTGCTAGTAACACTCCAATATCTTTTTGCCGCTGGGACGCATGGACTTCCATCTTCCACGGAGGCTTCATTGCGAAGGTAAGACTCAGGGCACTCTCCCCTCTCGGCCAACGTATCTAATCTAGCCGCGACCGCCAACTCTTTGCAGGCTGAAACGAGCGCCGCGGAGTGAAGTTCCGCTTTGTCGCAGGAGTAGCGATCGGGATTCAGACGCCGAGTTAGTTCAGAGGCAGCCTTGTAGCGAGCCCGCACTTCTTTTTTTTGCTTGATTAGGTCCATTACTATGACCTTCTCTTCCGCTTTGAAAACTGCCTTAGCCAGCGCATCGACAGCGTCAAACTCTCTAAACGCGGCATTCTGTTCCTGCTCCAGACGCGTCCAAGCTGCGTCTTCCTCCGAGACTAACGGCAGACAAATGTGGTCAGGAATCGTATTAACCTCTGGTGTCGGCTGTCCGGCAGCTGGCAAGGCCAGCAGAAGCGCCGCTACGCCGACGCTCGTGAGTCTATGCAGTGTCATGAGATTCATGCTGCTCTCCCTATGACGGCGACACCGCGCGCACCATGTAATTCGCGCCGCGTCCGTCAGGTGTTGGTCGGCAAGCGACCGCAATGCGGGCGCGGTAGGAAATCATACCTCGGGCGACCGACGTCCCCTTTACCGTCCTGAAAAGCGGGTAGGATGGGTACCAAGCCATCAACCCCCGGAAGCGGCCGTAGCCTAAGGGAAAACGCCATGACCGAGAACAGTGATACAGAACTTCAAGCAATTCAAAAACTCATCTCGGCACTTGAGCCGCTGGATCAGGATGCACGAGCGCGGGTAATCGATTACGTCTTCCGCCGTCTACGCATGGGAGCCCGCGAAGGCGGCCATGAACTTAACTTCCTCGCCCGGGCGCCGGCGGCCACGGCTGCATCCGCGGTTCCCGCCGCGCCATTGTCACCCACCGTTACCGACATCCGCTCTTTGAAAGAAGCGAAGGCGCCACAGACTGCCAACGAAATGGCCGCGATTGCCGCTTACTATCTCTCTGAGGTGGCGCCTTCAGGCGATCGCAAGTCGGAGATCGATGCCTCTGATCTAAAAAATCTGTTTAAGCAGGCGGTGTTCCCGATGCCGGGGAGCCCGAGGATGACCCTGGTCAACGCCAAGAACGCCGGATACCTCGACCCCGGAAGCGCGCGGGGCGCCTATCGGCTCAATCCCGTTGGCTACAACCTGGTCGTGCACAAATTGCCTTCGTCTGACTCTCAGTCTTCGACGACAACTCCTAGGAGGACGCGTAAGCCGAAGCGATCAACAAAGAAGCGGGGGCGCAAGAAAACAACCAAGAACAGCTAGCCTGCGGAGCGCTCGGTTCGATGAGCAATCCCCCGAACGATCCTTGGAATGCGCTTTGGTCGAACCTAGAGGCGTTCGTCAGCGCGCTCGCGAAATCGTATGCCGTCAACGTAAACTCCGCGGACCTTCGCGAGGCGGCAAAGCAGTTGGTCCAGAATTACTTCAGAACCGTGCGGCCGACGTTAGAGCAGCTCCCCCTGTCGGCCGATCACATCAATCAGGTGGATGGACCGGTGCAGCGCCTCTTGGAGCTGTCCAACGGCCGTAACAGCAAGCAATCGTATAACCAGGTGATAAGAGCCCTGCGAAAGCTTCGCCCAACTATTGAGCGTGAGCGAGAGCTGCTCATCGGCAAGAGGGGTGCAGCACAGGGCCGCGCTTCCAACTTCAGTTCAGGATTGGAAGAAGCCATCCTGAAAACACTCTCCGATATGGTTCCGTCGGCCGCCCTTTCATATGAACAAGCAATCCGTGATCTTGTAGACGATAACCGTGTCTCGGCACGCGGTACGGCTGCGGAGTTGCGCGAGGTGCTCCGAGAAGTGCTCGACCACCTCGCGCCCGATGCGGACGTGATGAAGTCCGACGGGTTTAAGCTGGAGAAAGACCGAGATCGGCCAACGATGAAACAGAAGACCCGGTTTATCTTAAAATCTCGCGGCATGGGTAAAACAATGAGAGAAAGTCCCGAAGCCGCGTTGCAGCGCATCGAAGACAGCGCAGGATTGCTCGCACGATCAGTATATGAACGAGGTTCCGTAGCAACGCACGTTGCCACGAGCCGCACCGAGGTTAGGCAATTGAAACTGTACGTCGAAGGCGTGCTGGCTGAGCTTTTAGAGATACACAAGAAGTAATTGGGGGATGTACCACGTTTTTACGCAACGTACTTGTCCGCTCTTGGCCCGGTAGCGGTCGTAGCATAACGAGTGCGCCGCGCCGGTAATTCCCCGGCACGACCGTCGTGCTGCGGAACGATGCAAACAACCGCTTCGCTCACCGGTGTTACGATTTCACTCCTTCACCTGCGCTTCACCCCGAACCCGACCGATGACCGACCGTCCGCCAACCCCCTCGCAGCACACCGGCCGCGTCTGGCGCTTCGGCGACAATCTCAACACCGACGTGCTCGCCCCGGGCGCATACATGAAGTTCGGCATCGAGGAGATCGCGCGCCACTGCCTGGAGGCGGTCGAGCCGCGCTTCGCGAAGGAGGTGCAGCCCGGCGACGTGCTGGTCGCGGGGCGCAATTGCGGAGCGGGCTCCTCGCGCGAGCAGGCGCCGCAGGCGCTCAAGCATCTCGGGGTCGCGGCGCTCGTCGCGGAATCCTTCGCGGGGCTTTTCTACCGCAACGCGCTCAACCTGGGCCTGCCGGCGCTCGTGTGCGCAGAGACGAAGCGCATACGCGCGGACGACCGGCTGCGTGTCGATGCCGAGTCGGGGAGAATCGACAATCTCACCACGGGCGAGACGCTCGCCTGCGAACCGATTCCCCCGCACCTCATGCAGATGATCCGCGACGGCGGCCTGCTGCCGCACCTAGAGAAGCGTTTCCCGCGTTGACCCGCTGCCTGCGGCGTTTCTCTTGCGTCGCGGGAGGAGTCCCTATACGCGGTTAGCCGGTGTGTTCCAAGGCGAGGATTCGCTTCGTTACCGCTGATGGAAAGTCGACGAACAGGAAATAGCTCTTGTGGTACAGGTAGTCCTCGCCGCTTTCATCCACGATACGCACGAAGTCATCTTTGGCAGCCCGAGGATCAGGAACGATACGGTAGACCTTGCCTGGGATGAGGGATGCCTTGTAGTCGGTGTTGTCGACACACAGTGCAAATGGTTTTGTCGGTTGTTTCATTGTTCGTCCAAGTATCTCTTGATTTTCAAGTCTCGCTTCCCGATTCCATGGGCTTCGTACCAGTGCAATTCTACCTCGCGCTGGGCACCGTTTGGCAAACGAACCGTAGCGATTCCCTTTACCTTTCGCCAACGACCGCGACCATACGCCTTGCGCAGATACGAGCGAACCTGAACACCAGGCCCGCTCGCAATGACTTCTCGACCTCGAATCGGGCCGATGACCTCGAATTTCATGGGGCGAAGTAAAACAGGAAAACATCCCTCTACGCAAGGGACCTGTCTGTCGGCGGAACGATGCAAACAACCGCCCCGCTCACCGGTGTTACGATTTCACTCCTTCCCCTGCACTTCAAGCGGAGCGTGAATGACCCGCCCTTATGATCTCCTCGTCAAGAACGTCCGCGTCGTCCGCCCCAACAAGACCGGAGTCGAGCCGCTCGACGCCGCGATCAAGGACGGCAAGTTCGCCCGGCTCGCGCCCGGCATCCGGCCGGAAGAGGCGAACGAGGTGTTCGACGGAAAGAATCTCCTCGCCTTTCCGGGCTGCGTGGACGCGCACATGCACATCGGCATCTACCGGGACCTCGCGCAGGACGCCGTCTCCGAGAGCAAGGCGGCGGCGATGGGCGGGACGACCACGAGCCTCACCTATTTCCGCACCGGACAGTACTACCTCAACCGCGGCGGGCCGTACCGCCAGTTCATGCCCGAGGTGCTGCGGCTCTCCGAAGGGAACTACTGGGTGGACTACGGCTACCACCTCGCGCCCATCGAGGCGGGCCACATCGACGAGATGGAATCGCTCCTCACCGACTGGGGCGTGCCTTCGTTCAAGATCTTCATGTTCTACGGCGGCTACGGACTGCACGGCAGGTCGTCCAGCCAGAACGAGTTCCTCATGATCGGCCCGGAGGAGCGCTACGACGTCGCGCACTTCGAATTCATCATGCGCTCGGCGCGGCGGCTGATGCTCGCGCGCCCGGAGATCGCCGAGCACATCAGCGTGAGTCTGCACTGCGAGCTTGCCGAGATCCTCACCGCCTACACCAAGATCGTCGAGCGCGAAAGCAGGCTGGACGGCCTGGCCGCCTACAGCGCCGCGCGCCCGCCGCATGCGGAGGGCCTCGCGATCTGGATCGCCTCCTACCTCGCCTACGAGACCGAGTGCCTGAACATCAACCTGCTGCACCTCTCCTCGAAGAAGGCGATCGATGCCGCCCTGATGATGCAGAAGATCTTTCCGCACATCCATTTCCGGCGCGAGGTGACGGTCGGCCACCTGCTGCTCGACACCGACTGCGCGTGCGGCGTGCTCGCCAAGGTCAATCCGCCGATCCGCCCGCGCGCCGACGTCGAGGCGCTCTGGGAGGCGGTGCTCGCGCGCAAGGTCGACTGGATCGTGAGCGACCACGCCTGCTGCGCCACCGAACAGAAGTACAGCGCGCAATTTCCGAAGAACATCTGGCTCGCAAGATCCGGGTTCGGGGGCACCGAGTACCTGCTCTCCGGGGTGCTGAGCGAGGGACGCAAGCGCGGCATGGGCTACAACCACATCGCCGAGGTCCTTTCCTGGAATCCGGCGCGGCGCTACGGGCTGCTCGCCAAGGGCGACATCGCTCCGGGGTTCGATGCGGACCTAGTGCTCGTGGACCCGGACGAGTCGTTCGTCGTCCGCGCCGCCGACTCGGAGTCCGCGCAAGGCTACACGCCGTTCGAAGGACAGGAGCTGACCGGGCGCGTGAAGACCACGTTCCTGCGCGGCCGGCCCGTCTATCGCGACGGCAACATCGTCGGCGCACCGGGCGGAAAATATCTCAGAAGACCGGCGAAATAGCACCCAGCGATCGGGTCCGAGAACCCTGCATCGCGGCCGTCCCCTCTGACATCAATGTGGGCTTGGTCCAAGCTTCGATCGGGCGAGCCCCCACTCAACGCCAGGTATTGGCCGTTTGCTGCCATTTCCTGAAGCTTTGCGGACACACAATCTAGCGGTTAGCGCCCTTGAGGATGATCTGCTCGAACAGGCCGAACGATTTTTCCTGCCCGTCGAGCAAGGTCGCGGCATCGAGAAATTTGAGCTTGACACCCTTGACCGGCCAGTCGATTTTCATGTGGGTCGGGACGTAGCCGATTTTTGCCAGCATGCGCTGTCCTTCCGTGCTGATGATGTAGTCGTAGAACAACAAAGCGGCGTGCGGGTGCGGCGCCCTTCTGGCGACGCCGATCGCGTTCGTGATGCTCACCGCGGGCTCGATCGCGAACCAGTCGATCGGCGAGCCCTTCTTCTTTGCCTGCTCCACGCTGTATTGATAGACGGTCAGCGCGAGCGGCACTTCGCCCGAGGCGACCAGGTTCGTCAACAAGGGATGGCCGCTGCGGACCGAGAGCCCGTTGCTCGCGACGAGGTCGCGGAAGTACTTGACGCCCTCGGCCTCGCCCATGTCCGCGATCACCGACGACATCCATTCGTGATCGTCGCCTTCGATCGCGAGTTTCCCTTTCCATTTGGGCGCCAGCAGATCCCGATAGGTTTTGGGGAGGTCATCTTTCCTGACCATGTCGGTGTTGTAGGCTTGCACGAACACGTGGTGCAGGGTCGCGACCCATTCGCGGTGCGCGGGCACGGCGGCAGAGACCAGGTCCTTGTGATACGGAGAGTGAATTTCCTGCAGCAGATTCTCGCGCCGCAGCGCTTCCTCCTGAGGCGAAATGATGGCGATCACGTCGGCGCTGGGGCCGCCGGCGCGCGCTTCGGCGATGACCTTCCGCAGGACGATCTCCGAGCGGGCACGCCAGACGTTGACCTTGATGCCGTATTTGTTCCTGAACGGCTCGATCAGCTGATCGGCGTATTCGATCGGGAAGGTCGCATAGAAGAGAAGCGAGCCTTCCTTCTTTGCCCCTCCCACCAGGCGCTGCCGCCGGTCTTCGCCCTGATACGCGGCGAGGTTTTGCAGCGTTTGCGAATGCACGGTGTGAGCTGCCGACGACACGGCGAACACCAGAGCAATGAAAACGCGCTTCATTACTGGCTACCCCGCTTGAGTATCACCTCCTCGAAGGACCTGGCCCACTTGTCGCTCTCATCCAGCGCTACCGCCGGGTCCACCAGCGTAAAACGCAGGTTGCCGAGCGGCGAGGGCACCTTGGCGTGGGTCGGCGCATATGCCATCGACACCAGCAATTCTTGCGTCTCGGCCGACTGCATGAAATCGTAGAACAGCAGCGCGGCGTTCGGATGCGGTGCGCGGCGTGCGATGCCGATGCCGCTCATGCGCGCGACCGCCGGCTCCAGCACGAACCAGTCGATCGCCGCACCCCTGCGCTTGGCGGCTTCCGCCATGAAATTGTAGACGGTCAGCGCGAGCGGCACTTCGCCGGCGACGACCATGTTGTTGAGCAGCGAATGCCCCGTGCGCACCGAGATGCCGTTGCCGCCCACCAGGTCGCGGAAGAACTTGGTCCCCTTCTCCTCGCCCATGCTCAAGACCACGGTCGAGTACCATTCCGGGACGTTGGCCTCGATGCCGAGCTTGCCCTTCCACTTGGGGTCGAGCAGATCCCGAAAAGTCCCGGGCAAGTCCTCCTTCTTGACGAGGTGGGTGTTGTAGGCCTGCACCCAGACCGACAGGTAGGTCGCCACCCATTCGCCATGGGGCCGCAGCGCGCCCGCGATGAGGTCCGCCGAGTACGGCGACGCGACGGCTTGCAGGATTTTTTCCCGATGCAGCGTCTCCATCTCGAGCGCGGAGGAGTGGATCGCATCGACCTCGTAGCGCCTGGCTGCCGCTTCGGCCAGGGTCCGTTGCAGCACTTTCTCGGACCCGGCGCGCCAGACCTTGACCTTGACGCCGTATTTCTTTTCGAACGCGGCGGTCAGGGGCGGCAGGTCTTTTTCGGCAAAGCTCGTGTAGAGCGCGAACGAGCCTTCCTTTTGCGCCGCCGCAATCAGCTTCCGGGCCCGGTCCGGGCCGTCGTACCGAAACAGCGATGCGTCTTGCGCGAAGGCGGGGAGAGCCGTCGCCAGCGCCGCGAGGGACAGGACCCAATTACGCGTATTCTGCATCCCTGTCATGGTTCTTCCTTCGCTCGCGCCTGCGTCCGGGCGGGCCCTTGAGTATGGCACTACGTTAATCTAACATCGTGGTATTTCGCGCGCCGGTCGATCCGGGGCGCGCTCTCAAACGAAGGAGAGGTCCATGCAGGCAACCGATCAGGACACACGCCGCAGCGCGCGCGCCGACGGCAAGGCGACGGCGAAAAAGCCGTCGTTCTTCAAGATGCGCGCCCAGCTGCTCGATCAGGGGCGCACCAACACCGCGCTCGCGAGGACCGACAACATGTGGGCGACGCTCAAGGTCTACGCCTCCGGCGGCGAGAACGGGCTGCACACGCATCCCCACGAGGACCACACCTTCATCGTGCTGCAGGGCAGCGCGCGCTACTACGATGCGGACGGAAGCTACACGGATGTCGGCAAGCACGAGGGCGTCATGCTGCCCGCCGGCGCGTATTACTGGTTCGAGGCCACGAGCAAAGAGCCGCTGGTGCTGGTGCGGGTCGGCTGCCGGGCGGGGTCCCGGGACGCCTCGGGCCGGCTCAATATCCGCGGCGAGCCGATGCCCGGCGATTCGAAGGAGAACAAGCGCGTCCCCGTGGTGGTCCGCGAGGGCGAGTTCTTCGAGTGACCGGGCACCGCGCCGACATGGCAGCGACAGACAGCCGGGGGCTGGGGATCGACGGGATCATCATCTCGGCGGATTCCCATGTCATGGAGCCGGTTGATCTCTGGAAGAAGGGAGTCCCGGAAAAATACCGCGAGGCGGCGCCGGTGTTTCCTCCTCATAAGCTGGGCGCGGGATTCCAGCGGCGCGAGGGCGGATCGGACCCG
>WNGE01008732.1_pt1 | contig 20472 bp, 14 predicted proteins | sample 5400651 | NCBI WGS metagenome assembly WNGE01 (sample SAMN13153370, study PRJNA577476) | soil metagenome | isolation source: 60 cm soil or saprolite under grassland replicate 2 | place: USA:California | collected 2016-06-15 | reverse complement strand
TGTAGGGAATGAAGGCGGCACGATCTTCGTCGCGACACCGGGCAAAAAGACGTTCGATTCGTTCGGACATCGCTGGCATTCTTAGCGCAGATTTAGTCCGCGTGAAACGATGACGCCTAGCACCCTGGTAAATGGCTACATTCTCGGCTGGTCCGTTGCGTGGCCGCCAGGGCCAATTAATGCCGAAACGATCCGGCGCGGTTTATTGCCAAAGGACCGGGGCGGTGGATTCTGGTCGGCCTGGCCAATCGGTCTTGGCGCGTGCACCGGCGATTTCATCTGGGCCTTTTGCGTTTCCGTCGGCGCAGGCGCCCTGCTCAACTCGGTCGAGATCCGGCGTGTGCTCACGATCGTAAGTCTGGCACTGCTCTTATTTTTAGCGGCCCACTTCGCTATTGGAGCGTGGAAAACCTATCGCGCCCATCGCAGCCTTCAGTTTCAAGCGCCAAAAAACCAGAGGCGCGGCGGATTTTTGCTCGGTCTCTTTATCGTATTGATGAGTCCGTGGAGCGTCACTTTCTGGCTGGCCGTTATCGGCAGCCAGCCCGCACAAAACGCAAGAGTGCGACAGTCCCTCGGCATCGCGGTCGCGGTCGTTCTCGGTGCGCTGACCTGGGGCGTAGTTTTATGCACTACGCTAAAATTTGGCGCGCATGTTTTTTCCGATCCGAGCTGGCAGGTCGGTACCGAAGCCATCACCGCTGCGGTTATGTTATGGTTCGCCATTCGGCTCCTCCTCCATTTCCAATGAACGCGATCACTGAACCGCGCACCGCAACGCTGACTGTTAACGAGATCTATTACTCGATTCAGGGTGAAAGCACTTGGGCGGGACTTCCATGCGTGTTTGTGCGGCTGGCCTTCTGCGACCTGCGCTGCACTTATTGCGACACCGCCTATGCCTTTTACGAAGGCGAAAAGAAAACGTTGCCCGAGATTACGACTGAAGTTTTGAAATTCGATTGTCCGTTGGTCGAAATCACCGGCGGCGAGCCGCTTCTGCAAAAAAATGTTCTTCCATTGATGAGTGCGCTGGCTGATGCCGGAAAAACAGTGCTACTGGAAACAAGCGGCGCACACGATATTTCGAAGGTCGATTTGCGGGTGCATCGCATCATGGACTTGAAAACTCCCGGCAGCGGCGAATGCGAGAGGAATCTGTGGTCGAACATTCAGCATTTGACCAAGCGCGACGAAGTGAAATTCGTTGTTGGCTCGCGCGAAGACTATGAATGGTCACGCGAAAAGATGCGCGAGCACAATCTCTCCGAGCGCTGTCACGCCGTTTTATTTTCACCGATATTTGGCCGGATTGAACCGCGCGAAATTGTAGAGTGGATGTTGGCCGACAATCTGAAAGCGCGTTTTCAATTGCAGATGCACAAATTCATCTGGTCGCCCACGCTGCGCGGCGTATGAATGGCGAGAGCAGAGTCTGGATTGTAATTTCCCGACCGGACCGGTTGCCGACAGCGATTGCGGTGGCGCAGGCGGTTCGCGCACAATTTCCAGGCGGTGTGCATTTGTTGCACGAGCATTCGAAATGGTGGGACCACGCACAATGGCGGCCGTATGCGGGACAATTTGACGAGATTCATGCTTTCCCACGCGTGAATACGTGCCGTGGTTTGCGTGATTTGTCGCGACTCTACCGTGAATCCGCCGCGCGGCGCGAAGCAATCGCGCAGCTACCGATCGGTAAAAAACGCGATCTCGTTGTTTGCGTGGGTGGAATTCTGACCATTTCCAATGCGACGATCTCGGCGCATCCGGAGGCGAAGAAGGTGCTTTGCGTCGCAGAAAAAGTTTATCGCGATCTTACCCGTCCCGGCGAGCGCACCCGCTATCGATTTACCACTTCGGGCTGGTTACAAAATCGGATTGTCGAACCGATGGCGAATTTAAACCGAACCCTCCATTTCAAGCCGCGGATAAATCCAGGTGGCGATGGCGTCCGGGTCGAGCGTCTGCAAAAAAATCCGGAGTTCCTCTACCATCGAATCGTGGTCATGAGTAATGGCGGGACCGATGTCTCGAACAATCCGAAAATTATTGGGGCCAAATTTCCCAGTGTGGCCGAGCTGCAGGATTTGCCGAAAGTCAGCGACAGAAATGGAGATGGTATCAGTCGCCGGGTGATCTTTTTCGGCACGCCTTTCCTGCTAATTCATAACGTGTCAGCCGATGTTTACGTCGAGCAACTCAATCGGTGTCTCGATTATTTGCGGCGGAATTTCAGCGGTCACGCTTTAATTTATCGTCCGCACCCGAACGAGACGAACGAAGGTGACCGAGCAGAACTTGACGGTTTTCGGATCGAAGACGATCGCGAAGCCGCTGAGCTTTATCTTTTGCGGAACTATCAAACGATCGCGGCCGTTTTCTCGGTCTCCTCAACGGTATCGCGAACGGCGCTGAACAATGGGATCAATGGCTACGCCATGTATCCCGTCTTTCCATTCACCACGCAGCAGGCCGAATTCTTTGCAGGCGTGATGGGTGACGTTCCGGTTGAGTTTACCATTCGCGATCTAAATTCGCCGCCGATTCCGTATCAACCGATCGTGGCGGAAAGCGGACGCAGTTTTGCGGAAGCGATGCGAATGGCGGCAGAAATACACCCGGTAGGGACGCATCTCCGAGGCGTCCCAAACCTCTAATGGAAAACCAAGTTAGGGACGGCTCGGAAATCCGTCCCTACCGGGATGTAATTGGCCGACGCACTTTGCCTCATGATCCGCCGCTTTTTGTCGATGCTAGCAAAGAGATCTTTTTCATAACAATCTGCTGCAAGAAACGTGGCACAAACCAGCTTTGCTATCCCGAGGTGGCATCAGTGCTATTTCAGGCGACGCAATTTTACCAACGCCAGCAGAGATGGTTTGTTCCCGTTCTTCTTTTGATGCCGGACCATGTTCATTTCCTCGCCACCTTCTCCGTGGATGTGAAGATGACGAATGTTGTTACAAACTGGAAGCGCTTCACCTCGAACCACGTTAAGATTAATTGGCAGCGCGACTTTTTCGATCATCGCCTGCGCGGAGACGAAGGTTGGCGCGAGAAAAGCGACTACATCTTGCAGAACCCAGTTCGCGCGGGATTAGTCGCGAAATATGAAGATTGGCCGTACGTCCTGTTGCCGGCCGAAAGGTAGGGACGCACCTCCGAGGCGTCCCAAACATCCCTTGAAAACAAATTCGTGGGAGGGCTCGGAGAGCCATGCCTACCAATTCGAAGCTAATGTTTCGGCGCGCGCACGGTGCCTGTCTCAACGGCGAGCTTGCGCTGCTCCACGATCCGGTTCGCGGTTTCTTCCACCATTTGCTCGAGCAACATGCGCAGATGCGTGTTCCGCCGATAATCAGCCGGCGCGATGTGATTCACCCGCTCGGCATGCGTGGAGAGCTGATAGCATTTTTTGAAACCAACACGCTGCGAATCATCAGGATTATAAACCGCGATTGCTTGACCGGCGTTTTTCTTCATCACGGTGAAGCACGGCACGTCCGTCGGACCGTCGCCGACATAAATCATATTGGGGAATGGAATCGGCCGAATTTCAGGATCCATGTGATCATTCACGTCCTGCGCCATGTCGAGAAAGCCTTTATTAATGCGAAAGAGAAACTGCGTTTTTTGAGTGTGACTGATGACGCGCTTCGGGAAAGTGATGCGGCCTTCGTTGTCGGTCGCGAACTCGCAACCGAAAATGGCGCGCACATAAGGCGCGAGCCGGCTGCCATCGATCAATACCTTCATGCCCGATGAAATGATGTAATGCTCGACCGTGATGCCATAAGCGGCGTGTTCGGCGGTGAGTAAACCTTCGCCACCACAAAATTCCTCAAACATCTCCGGCAAACCTTTGTAGAAGTTAAGCTCCGCGCCGAGTTTTTTGAGTTCCTCATTGGTTGGCCGATCCATCCCGAGCTGATCGAGCAAGACTTTCATGTAAGCGAGCTCATTATCGTAGCCCTGCTCGCGCACTAGCTCGGAACAACGTCGCCAGAAAATCTCGCTGTTAATTCCAAATGCCGGGAATACCACTTCGTCCTGCATGTAGCTCGGACTCAGTGTTTGATCGTAGTCGTAAACGATGGCGATGGTGTTTTGCGGAGCGGACATGCTGGAGACGTGATTCGTTACATCGTCACATCGGCGAGTAAGTTAACAATTGATCTTCAATCTTCACGATTCACGATTCACGATTCACGATTTAACGATTCAACGTGTTTCCTATCCGCGAGAGGAAATCATCGAACAACTCATCATAAATCTTTCCTCGTTCGGGATGGTATTGCACTCCAAGAGCGAAGGGATAGTCGCGCAGTCTTGCCTGTTCGATGATGTCATCGGTGGCGCACCACGACTCCACTTCGAGACCGGCGCCCAGTTTGTTAATCGCCTGATGATGCGAGCTATTCACTTTTTCAAAGGGATGGCGCGTTTTGCGGTCGGATCGGAGCGGTTGGACATCGTGCGTCTTCTGATCGGGCAGGTTATGGCCTGCGATATCGAGATGGAGAGTGCCGCCGAGCGCGACGTTGAGAGTTTGCAATCCTTTGCAGATCGCGAAAATCGGAAGCCCGCGTTCGATCGCCTTCTTGATTGCGTCGAGTTCCCAGCGATCGCGATCGGGATTCACATCCTTTTCGATTACAGACAGATCGGGAACAGGTTGGTTTAAGAACTCGGGAGCAACGTCGGGTCCGCCGGTGAGCAATAAGCCGGTCATTTTTTCGAGCGGAACCTTGCGCCGCGCTGCATTCCAAACCTTGAGGTCGGGACATTTCGCGAAAAATGGCGCGAAATATTTCTCGTCCGAGCGGCGCATCCAGGTGCCGATATTACGCATGCCGCAAATTGCCGTCATTCCGAGCGAAGTCGAGGAATCCCGTGGCGCAGACTTGAAGGTAACGCGACGGGATCCCTCGACTTCGCTCGGGATGACAGTCTCCAAGGAGCGGCGCCTTCCCAGTCGCCGAAGCCAGGATAGGCAGTCTTCAGACTGCCCGTTTAATTAATCGGCGGCTTGGAAACCGCTGTTCCGTGGGCTTGGCGTTTAACGCCCGAGAATAATGAAGATGCCGGCGAGAAGGGCGATGATTCCTGGAATAAAGCCGAAGTTGAATCCAAACACTGCAATCAAGCCAACGAGAATCAAATAGATCGCCAGCAAAAGCATTCCAATATTTTTGTTAAAGCTCATGGATTAAGCATGATTTGCCGATCGTGTCCGATGTCACGCACGAAAATCATGGAGCAATCAAGGAGCGGCTGCTTCCCAGCTGCCGATTTATATAAACAGCGGCTCGGAGACCGCCGCTCCTTGGTTTTCCAACTACAGTCCCATTAATTCGCGAACGTATTTCACTGGCGGGCTGCCAAAGGAGATGACGGTGTTATTGTAGTTTTTGAGATTGAAGGCTGTGCCATCTCTCGCTTTGGCACGATCACGCAAGTCAAGGTGCTCGGCCACGCCTACGAAGTAGGTCGATAGTTGCGCCGAGCTAAGCCGGGCGCTTCCATTTCGCAACCGCTTCGCCTTCCTGCTGGAAACCTTCTTTCATCATCAAATCCATCGCTTCTTTTTCGCTCATGTTTTTGGCGTGAATCCCCTGATCGATGATGGCGTTGCAAATCGCGCGCAATCGCATTTTCAACTGTTGCATTTTCACTTCCGGCCCGCCGTAGCCTTGTTCTGCCATCATTTGTTCACAATATACGGCCCAGCCTTCGATGAACGTCCCACTCTGGAAAATTGCGCGGACCAAGGTTGGTGCGCGGAATTCATTAGCGTGGGCCAGTTGCAAATAATGTCCGGGCATCGCTTCGTGCACGGTCAGGTCGCGGCACATGTAATTGTTGTATTCCTTGAAGAACGATTCTTTACGCTGTGCACTCCAATCTTTTGGCGTCGGTGCGACCGCGAAAAATGTTTTGCCATTTTGCTCGAGCGGTCCTGGTGGATCACAGTAGGCAATCGCCTGTCCGCGTTTGAACTCTGGCATGACGATGACCTCAAGCGGCTTTTCCGGCACCGCGACGAAGTCGCGCTGTTTGGTAAACTCGGTCGCTTCGCGCACGATTTTTTGCGCATAACCGACGATGGTATTGTCGTCCGGATGCTGCTCGGCCAGCTCGGCCAGCTTGTCCAGCTTGTCCAGAAACCGGTCAGTTGTGAAAGGTCAGTGAGTCCTTCGACTTGCTGCCGCGTTTGCTTCGCCCGCGCCAGTTCCTGGACATGTGCCTTCGCGGAATAATCCGTCAGCGTGTCGTCGAAGCGATGATCTCCCAGCTCCGTAGCATTCTCTGGATGAGTAACCAGGTAGCCTTCGACACTGTTCATCCTGGGGCGTAGCGCCAACGTTTGTTAGCGGCATAACTAACGAAACTAATACAAAGAGAATTCGCAGTCGGACGCCAGGCTATCTGAATCGACGAATGATGGAGGGTCGAGCTCCGCGAGACCGGCGTCGCAGAGCTCCGCCCTCCAGCGGGACGAGAGCTTTAGTTTTATTCATAACCAGTTTTTGAGACCTCGCGCACGCGCATCACGTGGGCGTGCCGTGGGCGAGAATCGGCTCGGTGCCAATCTCATCCAAACTCGGCCGCTGCTATGCCTCCGGCTGGACTACAAATCCAATCGCGGGTTCAGCCGCAGGGGGAGCCTCCGCTTGGTCCTGCAAGTAGGTGCGGCCTTTGTAAAACGGAGTGACGACGGCAAATAGCACTGCGGTACCCAGCATTACCCAAACGAAAAACATGAAGTAGCTAGTTCCCTGCAACTTCACTGTGCCGTCAGGATTTTGGATGAAGAAATTGACCGCAGCGGTGAACACGTTGCCGAGCGAGACAGCGAACAAATACGTGCACATGACGAGCGATTTGAGTTTGATTGGCCCTTGGGTGTAGGAGAACTCGAGGTGCGTCGGCGAAACCAGCGTTTCGCCTGCGGTCAAAATCACGAACGCCCAGATCTGCCAAATTATGCCCGGTCGCTGGCCAGCGTCTATGCGCGTTTGAATCATGGCCACGAGAAAAAACGATGCCGCCGTGACAAACAGTCCGGCACCGATCTTCCGCAGCGGGGTCAAACGAACGACCTTCTCAACCGCAGGATAAAGCCAGTAAGAAAAGAGCGGCAGCATGATCAGAATAAAAATCGGATTAACCGTCTGAATTTGCGACGACAGCCACTCAATACCGAACAGATGTCGATCCATCGACTCCGCCTGAAGAATCCATGAAGAAAAATTTTGTTGCCACAACGCCCAGAAGATCGCGATAAAGGGAACTGGAATTAAAATATTGAGCAGGATCTTTCCCGTCTCTTTGTTGAAGATTTCGCGGCCATATGTGCGTAAGCCGACCGGCGGAATGTGGACAAATTTTTTGCGACCAAGCCAAAAGATGAATGTGGCGAGAGCCATGAACACGCCGGGAAGCCCGAAGGCGATGTCCGGACTATGCAGGCGCGGACTCTCCAGAAACCCGACAATGGATGGCGACAGTTTGGCGATGAATCCATCCGGCGCAGCTTGGTAGGGTTCGAGCAACCAAGGAATCAGGAGGGTCGAGAGGGCCGAGCCGGCATTGATGGAAAAATAAAACCAGTTGAAAACGCGCGTCAGCAAATGCTTGTTCGATGCCCCGAATTGATCGCCGACGTTTGTTGAGACGCACGGTTTAATTCCGCCGGCGCCGAGCGCGATCATCAGAAGACCGACGGCGAGTAAGTAACGCGGCTCGATCGCATGCGCGACGGGCGATCCCATTAGTGCCAGCGTGAGGTGGCCACCGCAGTACACAATCGACAACCAGAAGACGACCCGAAATTTCCCGAAAACTGCATCGGCTAGAATCGCGCCGAAGATCGGCAGAAAATAAAGCGCCGAAACAAATGTGTGGTACCACGCTTCGGCGTTCGCCGGTTGCATAACGCTCAGGTGCCCCATCTTGTCCAAAAGATATTTGGTCATGAAGATGGTCAGGATGGAGTTCATCCCGTAATAAGAGAAACGCTCGGCGGCCTCGTTACCGACGATGTAAGGCACGCCCGGCGGCATGGTGGTGATTTTCGGCGGCGACGTCAGGTATTTATCGTTGGCCATAATTGCCCCCGCTAGGGTCGTTTCTCAGGGAAAAAATTGACCGGCGTTGCCGTGGCCGACCCACCCGGTGAAGGGTTCCCTTTCGGATTGCGCCCCGATGCCATCAGTTCCCTTTGCACTTCGGGATATTCGCCGACTTCATGTTTTTCACAGGAAATGGAGAGGAGAAGCGCAGCGCCGGTAAAGAAAATGCCTATGCGTGATGCGAGCCCCATGACGTAAGGAGGCACACACTAACGAGTAATCCGGCTGTCGCGCAACCAAAACTCACCGGCCTCGCTGAGAAGCGCCAAATCCTATTTTCAAATCCCAAAGCTCCAGGGAAAACCAACACCTTCCAAATGTGCTCGTTGCGGCATGTCCTGGCTGCAATCAGCCCCGAAAGCTTTCGGGGCTGGCCCCACAGCCAGGATGGCTGTGCTACGCTTACGGCGGCAGGATATAGGCTTCGACCAAAGCGTTGCCAATAGTGTTGCTTTTGCCGAGCACGATGGCGGTGGTATTCCCCGGTGGCCGCGAGATGATGATGGCCGACTCGAACGCGTTCGGCGGAGCGAAACCGCTGGCCTGAATCTCCGCCTGCTGCGTGTCGGCCCAATTGTCGTTAGAGGCGATCGTTGTTCCGTTTCCGTCATGGAGCTCGAGTGTCGGGTCCGCTAACACATTGGGAACACCAAATGGGGAGAGAGTCGGACCCAGCGCCCGCACAATCACTTTAACGATGCCGTTACCGGAGATAAAACCGCCAATCATGACGTTGTTGCCGGTATCAACGAAACCGCGTGTACTAATATTGGTTAGGGTGGTACCAGGCGCTTTATCGATGTCATAAGCTTCCACCAGACCGACCCCGGTTGTGTTATTCTTCCCGCGTACAATGGCGGTGTAGTTACCCGGCGTAAAGGTATGCAGGATGGCCGACTCCAGGTCATTGGGCGGGGCCAGGCCCGTTCCGTTGATGGCAGCCTGCTGGGTATCTTTCCAATCGTCGTTAGAAGCGATGGGCCCTCCAGTGCCATCGCGCAAGTCCAGCGTCGGATCCGCCAATACTCCGGTTACGCCAAACTGGGTGAGAGTGGGTCCCAGCGCGCGGAGGAGCACTTGCTTATTACTGTCTCCACTAACAATAAAGCCGCCAATCAACACATCGTTACCGGTCAGCACTTTCAGCCGGGTGGAAATGTTGAGCAATTGTCCAATTGCGGCGGAGAATTCGGACGTATTGCCGGCCGGATCAGTCGCGGTCGAGGTGACGCGCTGGCCTGCGGCGATTTGCGGAACGCTCAGATTAAACGACGCGTTGCAGTTGGCATTGGTCGTGGCCATGGTGGAACCGATGAAACTTTGTCCGTCCCCATAGCCCGATGGGTTAATTGCGTCATTGGCAAAAAACTCGATCCGGTAGGTGGTATTCGCGGCGCTGTTGAGGGTTCCGGCAATGGAAGTCATGCCGCCGGAGCTGCTCACCGAGGTCAGGACCGGATAATTCTGCAAATTGTTTGCCCCGCTGTCACTGTCACAGTCATCATTCGCCGTCCCTCCAAAGGTATTCTCTGTGCCGCCAGAAAGGTCAATGCCCAGGCGAAGGCTGGAGAAGATGGAATTGCCTTGGATGGTGGTACCGGTAGCAAAGGAGAAGACTGCCACGCCATTCCTGGCATTCGTCCCTGGCGCCAACTTGCCGTTAAAGGCTATGGTATTGCCCGCGCCCGGCGCGCTGCCGCCGATGGTATTGTTACTGCCGGAGAAGATTACTATGCCGTTTGTGCCATTGCCCAGATCTGCCGTTCCATTCACATCCGTCCCGATGTAGTTGCCCTGGATCAAGATGTTCTCACCGCCTAACTCAATGCCATACGCGCTGTTGGCAGAGATGATGTTGCGTGCTGCCGCGCTCGTGCCGCCGATGGTATTAGAGCCTGTAGGCGTTTCGAATTCGCCGATTTGGATGCCGTCCGCGGCGTTGCCCAGCCCTGCTGTGCCGTTGATGTCCGTGCCGATGTAGTTACCCTGGATCAGATTGTCTGCCGTCGCGGCAAACAGACGAAATACGATGCCGTGTCCATTGACGCTGCCCGAAATGATGTTGCGCGCGGCGGGCGTCGTCCCGCCAATCGTGTTGTTGCTGCCGACAAGGATTATGCCGCCGTTGTTACCCACCGCCGCCATGCCGGTAGCGTCTGTGCCGATGAGATTGCCTTGAATGAGATTATTGTTGGAGAGCCCGTTGCCACCAATGTGAATGCCATAGCCGTTGCCGGAAATGAGGTTGCCCGCTCCGGCCACCGTGCCGCCGATGGTTGTGTTGTTGGTGCTATCGAGAATAACGCCCGTGGAGTTGGGAACAGCCGCAATGCCGGCCGCGTTGGTGCCGATGTAATTGCCTTGAATCTTATTGCCCGTGATGGTGTTATCGAACAAAACAATGCCTGCGCCGCCGGTGTTGCCGGAGATAACGTTGCGCGCCGCGGTAGTGGTGCCACCAATGATGTTGTTGGAGGAACCGTCACCGGAGCCTCTACCTATTTGCACGCCGTTGATATTACCACCCGTGTCGGCAGTACCTGCCGCGTTCGTCCCGATGTACCGTGATTGCTGGAAATGACGTTGCGCGCCGCCGCGGTCGCACCGCCGATGGTGTTGTTGGGTGAGCTTTCAATGTCTATGGCAAGTCCATTGTTGCTCTGAGCGGTTGTGCCATCGGCGGAAACACCAATGAAGCAGCCTTCGATTTTATTGCCGCCGTTTGTGAGCAAGTTGATGGCATTGGCCGGGCCATTGCCGTTGAAGCGATTGATGACCAGACCGCGGACCGTGCTGCTGCCGGCGGTGATGGTGAGGCAAGGGAAATTGGCGCCGTTGCCGTTCAACTCAATGAGGTGGACCGAGTTGTTGCCAACAGCCATGGTGTTCGCGCTTGAGCCCGATTGAGTATAGCCGTCAATGATCACCGGATCGGTGATTGTCGGAAGTACTGTAAGCGGAATAATGCTACGAACTCCGGCGCCGGGAATATTAAACATTATCGTGTCCAGCACGCCTGCGCTGGTGTTCGAATCCAGGATTGCCTGGCGCAGGGAGCCAGCGCCAGAGTCCGCTGTGTTGGTCACAGCGAAAACCGCCGCCTGAGCGCTCAGGTGTGCGCCAAGCAGGAAGACGCCACAGATAATCGCAACGCTTTTCCCGACTACCCGGCTACGCAGCAGCGCTGGAAAGTGGCCAAGACGAGGAGGAAGTCCCATCTGCCAGTAAAATCTGAGGGGGCTCCCCAACTGTGGAATGGACGTTTGAGCTGTCATAGCACCTTTCATTTTGCGAACACGTTCTACGGTTCAAGGTTTACCCGGCGGGGAAGCAGGCCAGGCGCTTTGCTAGAGGCGCTTAACAAACTCGACGCAAACGCGAGTATTTCAGGAAGCGCAATCGCTGTAAACAACAATCAAGAGTCCCCTACAGCCGCCGCGCTGTGGCCGCCACTTTATCAAAGGCACATGTGCGGTAGGAGCCGTATTTTTTAGCATCGCCCGCGGAGCGGCCGATCCACCTCGCGTGCTGGTGGATCGAGCAGTCCCTTGCTCGATGTTAATCCGGGACGGCGGAGCCGCGTACTCATTACCCCCGTCAGCTCACGGCGGCAGAATATAGGCTTCGACCAGAGCGTTGCCGGTAGTGTTGTTTTTCCCGCGCACGATCGCAGTGGTGTTGGCAGCGGGACGAACGATGATGATGGCTGACTCTTTTGTGTCGGGCGGGGCAAAGCCACTGGCGTTAATCTCCGCCTGCTGGCTGTCCTGCCAGTTGTCGTTAGAGGCGAGCAGCGTTCCATTGACGTCGCGTACTTCCAGCGTCGGATCAGCCAGAATATTGGGAACGCCGAACTGCGACAAAGTCGGGCCCAGCGCCCGCACAATCACGCGGACGATGCCGTTACCGGAAATAAATCCTCCAATCATCACGTTTTGACCGGTGCTGACAAAACCGCGGGTACTAATATTCGTTAGCGTCGTATCGACCGCCTTATTGATGTCATAGGCTTCTACCAGCCCGACTCCGGTCGTGTTGTTCTTCCCCCGCACGACCGCGGTGTAGCTACCCGGAGTAAAAGTATGCAGAATGGCGGACTCCAGGTCGTTCGGGGGAGCCAGACCGGTCGCAGCGATCGCAGATTGCTGGGTGTCTTTCCAATTGTCGTTAGAAGCTAAAAGCGCGCCCGTGCCATTGTGCAATTCCATGGTGGGATCAGCTAATACTCCACTTACACCAAACTGGCTCAGGGTGGGTCCAAGGGCGCGCAGCAGCACTTGTTTGTTGTTGCTGCCAGTGACGATGAAACCGCCGATGAGCACATTATCTCCCGTCTGGACCCGCAGGCGGGTGGAAATGTTGAGAAGTTGAGCGGACGGCAGCGTCGGTATCACGCTCTGCGACCTCAAGACTCCCTCACCGAAAGTGCTGGTATAAAGATACCCTCCATCCCAGGCAACATCGGAGAAGTACCCTGGGACAGAATTCCCGCTCACATTCTGCCAGTGGTCCCCTAGATCGGTCGATAAATAAACTCCCGTATTGCTCGCTAAAGCAACCATCGAGTCCGCGCGAAAGCGCAAAGACAGCGTATCGACCCCGCAACAGATCAGATTCTCAACTGCTGTGGAAAGACCTGTATTAGCAAGGTGGAAATGTTCCCCTCGGTCAAAGCTCTGCAGGATTCCGCCGCCTCTCCCTGGTCCATCCGACAATCCCACAAGGATGACGCTCGCATCTCGCGAATTGATGGCGATTGTCGTCGGATACCCGGAGGCGTCCGCGAGGTTCAACTTAACCCAGTTCGCTCCGCCGTCTTTGGTTTCATACAACCCGGAAACCGTACCCACATAGATCGTGCTGCTGTCGGACGGACTAACGGCAATGGCAGTCGTTTCTGTGAGCGGCCAGTTGGTCGGGTTCATCGTTACTCCCGAGTCCACGCTCTTGAAGATCCCAGATTGCGACGCCGCGTAGACCGTGGAAGGAGTGCCAGGGTCAACGGCCACGATGTCTGTGCCCCCTGACCGTTCATAAGTCCCAAACCCCAATCCAGCGGCACCTACGAAATGAAACGTTTGCCCTGCGTCGGCAGAATACTGGTAGCCGGCTGTGGTGTAGGTGTACCAGTAATTCGGATCCGCGGGATTGATCAGAACGCAACCATCCTCGCCAATCGGCGGATTGGCAGCGGTCCAGACAGGCTGTTGCCAGCTTGATCCGGCATCAAAGCTCAGGATCGGACTAAAATCCTGAACTGCGGTCAGAATACTCGAGCCATGAACAGCAACAGCAGTCAGAATGGACGAATACACTCCGCCGCTGAGATCTTGCCATGTGCTGCCGTCATTAATCGTTTTGTGGAGGCCTTGGTCAGTACCCAAAATGATTGCTGATTGACTGGGCACCAAAAAGATCTTCTTAACGTCCCAAAAAGGGATTGATATCTGAGTCCAAAATTGGCCTCCGGTAGCGGTACTGAACATCGTCCCGTTACACCCGGCGTACAGCACATGCGATCCTGCAGTCATTGTTACTGCTTGCGCTGTCTCGCTCTGAGGCAGGTTCAGCGTGGACCACGCGAGGCCTCCGTTGGATGTCCCCACTAGAGTTGTCGGTTGGAAGCCCAGGACGGCGTACGCTGTTTCTGGAGCGGCAGGATCGATCGCAACTGACCAGACGGTACGGCCAGGATTCGTCAGCACGGTTTGCCAGGCGCCCGTTGGTGTTGACTGTAACAAGATTGTTCCGTCTTCGAGTCCCGCAATGGTCGCCCCGCCTCCAGTGGCCAAGGCTCGAACCGGGCTTCCGGCCGGTTGCACGATCGACCACGTTGTTCCTGAATTCGTTGACCGTGCAATGCCGCCTCCCGTTGCCGCGAGCAAACTGCCGTTTGCGGAGACGAACTCGGAAGTCGAGCCGAGGTTCCCGGTAAGCGACCATGTCTGCCCGCCGTCAGAACTCTTGAATATTCCGCTGTGCTCAGTTCCGGCCAGGACAACGTTGGCATTGCTTTGATCAATCCACAAAACATTAACTATAGGATCGAGCAATCCAGTGTTGATTGGTATCCAGCTTGCGCCGCCGTCGGTTGTCTTAAACGCACCCGCTTCTGTCAAAGGCCCCTCATTACCGGAACCCAGCCCGCCCCCTGCATACATGATATTTGGATTGCTGTTGAAGACAACCAACGCCTGAAGCTTGCCTGATGCAAATGTGCCGGACGGTCCGTTTATATGGTGAGGGCCGAGCGAAGTCCAAGTTACTGAAAGCTGCGCCTGCGTCCTGGTCCAAGTTCCACATAGAAGGATCAAGAACAAGAAGAACCGAGATTGTTTCGCCATTTCCTCTTGTCCCGTCAAAAGATGGATCTTCTGTGTCTGCGGAACGTTAGAAGAGGGAACGAATAACCAACTACTCTTTCAGTTTTTGAGCCAATAACGGGTAACTGATAATCGATAACTTGGTAATCATGTCAATAGTGAAGACTGAGCCGGCATCCTCCCGAGCAAGCCCCTTAAGCACTCAGCTGCGACCCGCAAATGTCACGCGTAGTATGCAAAGGTCGATTTCGCATTCTGCGACCTCCGTCGCCGCCTTGAGGCTATGGCGGCAGGATATAGCATTCCACCAGGGCGTTGCCGGTGGTGTTGTTTTTGCCGCGCACGATCGCACGCGAATGTCCGCGGATTGTCAGGTCTTTTTCGCGGTGTAGTTTCCTGGGGTAAAGGTGTGCAGAATGGCCGACTCCAGGTCATTGGGCGGAGCCTTGCCGCTGGCGCTAATGGCGGCTTGCTGGCTGTCTTTCCAGTTGTCGTTAGACGCGATCAAATTGCTGCTGCCATCGAACAGGTCCAGCGTGGGATTGGCCAGAACACCGGTGGCCCATCCCACTTCACCAGGACACAGTCTCGATTCTTACCTGCGGCGAAGATTTCCGCTGACGGGAAGGGGCTTAGTTCAATCCGTAAACTTCAATCAGTGCGACACCGCTGGTGTTGTTCACTCCGCGAACAATAGCTGTGTAGTTACCGGGGGCCAGCGTACGAACGATGGCTGATTCCAAATCATTCGGCGGCGCATAACCAGTCGCGCTGACTTCGATCTGCTGCGTCTTCCAGTTGTCATTCGACGTAATCAGATTCCCATTGGCGTCGCGCAATTCCATTGTTGGATTGGCCAGGGCGTTGGCGATACCGAAGCTGGCGAGCGTAGGTCCAAGCGCGCGAATGATCACCTTTTTGCTGGCCGGCCCCTGGATAATGAATCCGCCGATCATGACGTTGCCGCCGGTTTGGACCAGACCACGAGTGGAAATGTTGCTCAGCCTGGCGCTGGTGCTTCCATCCAGATCGTAGGCTTCGACCAATGCCACGCCTGTAGTGTTATTCACGCCCCGCACAATGGCGGTGTAACTTCCCGCTGGTAAACTGGTGAGGATCGCCGGTTCAAGGCTGTTTGGCGGACGCAGATTCGTGGGAATAGACTGGGCATTGGACGCTTGTGCCCAATCATCGTTAGTTGCGATCAGCGCGCCGGTGGCGTTGTGTAATTCGAGCACAGGGTTTGCCAGTGGATTGGCGACGCCGAAACTGCCGAGAGTGGGTCCAAGGGCGCGGAGCAGAAGTAGCTTGTTGCCTGCGCCGGTGATGACGAACCCGCCAATCAGAACATTACCACCGGTCTGAACGAGAAGGCGGGTCGAAATATTAGCGAGGGTCGATTGCGGCAGAGTAGTCTGCGCACGCGCCAGTGCGGCATTGGCATCGAGCTTTCCATAACCCCAGGTATTGTTAGGAACTGTTCCAGTGAAGCTATCAGCGTGAGCACTGAGTTGAAGAATCTGCTTTACCGCGGGAGCATCAAGGGTCGGGTTTTCCTGCAAAATTAAGGCGATAACGCCCGTGACAATGGGAGCAGCAGCGCTGACGGCGTTCTGTCGATCGTAGAACCCAAGCCCGTCATTAATCTTGTTGAAACGAAACGTCGCATCGTACGAGGTCGGATTGGAGACGGTGAAGAGGCTGTCGCCCGGCGCACACAGATCAATTCCGCGCAGACCATCGATCGTTGGGCCGGTGCTGCTACCTTTCCAAATCTCCCCGATATTTCCCTGACCGGTATTGGAACGGGGCTGGTTATCGATATCAGTCCAGTTCGTGCGATGCACGTAATCACCCGGGCAGATGTTGTTGTGGGCGGTGGCGCCGTCCCAGATGTTTCCCGGCAGATTGAAACTGGTGAACGCATTCGGAGAGGGTAATTGGGAAAATTCCGAGGGATTTAGGGTAGCATCAAAACGGCGGTCGCCGGAAAGATTGGCGCCGCTCAGCACGACCGAATAATTGCCTGTCCCTTCCTTGAACACGATAAAGATTTCGCGCTTGTTATTGCTCGCATTGTAGAAATCGACGTTGGCACCCTGATGATAATAGTCGAACTTGCCGCTTCCGGTTTGATGATCAAAAGCATTCTCGCTGCTGGGCGTGGCATATGGCCCAAAACTGCCCGAAGGGGTGTGCAGGGTTACGCTCAAGTTATCGCTGCCGCTGCCGGCTGGATACCAGAGATCAAAAAAAAGGGGCGCTGCTTGCGTCTTTTGTATGGAGATGGTCGCGCTTCCACCTTTGGCCACTACACCTCCGGCCCGATTCGGCGCGCCGCCGTCATCACCCGGGCCGGTAACAAAAACCAGCCCGTGAACGCCCGCACCAACGGTAGTATCGATCTTGCGACAAAGTTCGCTGGTGCCGTCAGTCGGACCAATAGTGCTGCCAAGATTTAGGATCATGACGCAAGGCATGCCGAGCTCGGCCGCCTTGGCTTTGACGAAGTCCATTGCGACCGGATATGCAGTGGCATCGTTGAAAGGCGCCTCGGCTGGCTGCGTGTCGTGGGCCGGCGCCCCTTCCGAGGTTACTTTGCAGACGATCAGGACCGCGTCGGGAGCGACACCGCGATATTTCGCCACATTGTGGCCGTTTCCAGCGGGAATTCCGGCCGTATGAGTGCCGTGGCCAACGGCATCGCGAGTCGCCAAAGCCAGGCCGCCCTGGAGAGCGGCATTGATCTGCGCTTCCGTATAGATGGTGCCCCGGCCATATGGATTATTGGCCGCGTGGGCGCCTGAGTTATCACTTAGATCAAAGATATACTTGATCCGGGTAGTGCCATTGGCATTGCGAAAATCGTTGTTCTTCCAGTCGATCCCGCGATCGAGCGTGGCGACGATCACGCCGCGACCGGTGACCCCGTAAGTAGCAATGGCCTGGTCGATGCGCGATTCCACACGCACCTGGTCCATGGCAAACAGTTCCAGCACGGACGGTGTGAAGAGGAGGGCCAACCCGAAGAGAAACCAACGATCCAATCTAATTTTGTACGAACGCAATTTCATAATTGTCATTTTCATCCGCGATTGCTGTAATAGGTTTTCCGGTCAGTCATCGCGCCGATCGCAGTCAAAAACGGACATGAATTTTTGAAGCGTGGCGCAGCCGTTCTCCCTGTGACCGGCAGGCCTCCAGCCCGCGGAGAACGGAACCGCTTTATTTGGCCGGCAGGGCCGCTTATCCCCGAAGCAAAGACAGTGAGCGTCGCGAACGCGGCTATGCTCTGCCAGCCACGGAGACGGAAGTTTTCCTCAGACAGGGGGAATTTGATTGGTTGAACAACCACGGGGGGGACCGAAGGGGATTGAACAAGTTTGTAGTGATCCTGCCAACAACGAGTCAAGCATTTTCTCTGATCAACACGTTGAAGGACTAAAGCGTCGAAGAGTTGAAGCGAAAGAAGAACCGCTGATCGCTTCAACTCGTCTGCCTGCTCAGGTATTGAATTGAAAGGCGCGCTGGGGGGTTTACTATCGGCACGGTGGCTCGCTCAGCAAAAAACAGCGCGTGGAATGAAGTCTTCGCCATCATTCTGCTTTTCGCTGGGACCCTGCTCTTCTTCGCCCTGATTTCCTATAGCCCGCGCGATCTCCCCTCGTGGGTGCCATGGAGTTATTTATCGCCGCCAAACCGGCCGCCGCAAAATTTCATCGGTCCGTTTGGCGCCATTTTCGCGAGCGTGTTTTATCTGCTCATCGGAGCGGCATCCTATTTCCTCGCCGCGGTGCTGCTCGGCTTCGGCGCCGCCAAACTCTTTTATCCGCGTTTGCGGGTGATTGTGCGCTTGCCCTGGATTGTCCTCTTCATCGTTTCCGGCGCGTGCCTGTTGCAACTGCAAACGCGCTACTTCTTTGATTGGAAAAAACTAAACATCCAAGGTCCGGGCGGATCGATCGGTTATGTCTTCGGCAAGAAACTCTTGCTCACCGCTATGGGCGACGTCGGTTCGATGATTCTTCTGGCCGGCATTTATCTAAGCGCGCTCATTCTTATGACCGGTCTGCGCCCGATCCATCTCATCCGTGAAACCGTCGGTGGTATTCGCAATGGGATAAATAGTTTTCGCGAATGGCGATTACGCCGTGAAATGCGTCGCGCCGACATCAAGGGCCAGTTGGCGATCAGCGAACGTGAACTGGCAAAGCAACGTCGGTCGCTTGAAAAACAGCTGAAGAAAAAAGGCGCGGCTGTTCCAGAGAGAATACTGATCCCGCCGGAAGAACTGGCCGGTCGCCCGAAACCGAAAGTAGTCGATACCACCGCGCTGCCGGAGGAAGCGCTCATGGCGCCACGCAAAAAACCTTCGCTGGCAGAATTGCGCCCGGCGAAATCGAAACCATCAATCGCGGTAGCGGAAGCGCGAAGATTCGATGCCGAAAATTATCTTCTTCCGAGTATCGATTTGCTGGACGAACACGACCCCGAAGGCCGCGGCGGAGCAGACCCGGCCGAACTCGAGCAGGTGCAGGAGGTGTTGATCGAAACACTGGGGCAATTCGGCATTGCTGTGGCCGCGGGCGACATTACCAAAGGACCAACAATCACGCGTTACGAAGTTTATCCGGCCAAGGGCGTGCGAGTGGACAAAATCGTCTCGCTCGAACGCGATCTGGCGCGCGCGACCCGGGCGGAACGCATCAACATCCTGGCCCCAATTCCGGGGAAAGACACAGTCGGGATCGAGATCGCCAACACGCGCAAGATCAAAGTGACCTTGCGCGAATTAATGCAGTCGGCCGATTGGGAAGAAGGGAAAAAGCGTTGCAAACTTCCGCTGGCGCTGGGTAAGGACGTTTACGGCAACGTCATCATTGCGGATCTGGCACAAATGCCGCACCTGCTCATTGCCGGTACGACCGGCAGCGGCAAGAGCGTTTGCATCAACGCCCTGATCGCGAGCATTCTCTTTCGCTTCACCCCCGAAGAACTGCGTTTCATCATGATCGATCCCAAGGTGGTGGAGATGCAGATCTACGAAAAACTGCCGCACCTCGCTTTCCCGGTGGTGACGGATCCGAAAAAGGTGTTGATCGCTTTGCGGTGGTTAAGCGACGAAATCGATCGGCGTTATAAGATTTTTGCGCGCGTCGGCGTACGAAACATTACCAGTTTCAACGCCCGGCCACCGAAGAAGACACAAAAGGAATTGGATGATGTAGCTGTAGCTGGCGTCGCTGACACCGGCCCGCGGTCAGCGACCGCGGCTACAGAAATCCGTGTTCCGCGTGAAGACGAACTGATTATTCCCGATAAGTTGCCATACATCGTGCTCATCATCGATGAACTGGCTGATTTAATGCAGACCGCGCCCGCCGATGTGGAAAACAGCATCGCACGAATGGCTGCCATTGCCCGGGCCGCCGGAATTCATCTCATCCTGGCAACACAAACGCCGCGGGCCGACGTCATCACCGGAGTGATCAAGGCGAACATTCCGAGCCGCATCGCCTTCCAAGTCGCGAGCAAGATCGATAGCCGCGTCATTCTTGATGAAAATGGCGCGGACCGTTTGCTTGGTCAGGGCGACATGCTTTATCTGCCGCCGAGCACGTCACGATTAATCCGCGCCCAAGGCGTGCTGGTGACAGACGATGAGATTCGAGAGCTGGTCGATTTTGTTTCCGGACAAGGCGCGCCAGGGTTTGACAGCGCGATGCAGGAAACATTGCAATCGGGTGCAGGGCCGGCGGAAGACGTTTCCGAGGAAGACGAAGAGCTGGTGGAGAAATGTCTCGAAATCATTCGTCAGGAAAAAAAGGCCTCAACTTCCCTGTTGCAGCGCCGGCTTCGACTTGGGTATACCAGGGCTGCGCGCATCGTTGATATTCTCGAGCAGCGCGGTATTTTAGGTCCCGGCGAAGGCGCGAAGCCGCGCGAGATTCTGGTCGATCTCGACGCCGCGGTTTAATCGGCAAGAGACAACATGTCCATCGAAGGACTAG
>WNGE01007198.1_pt1 | contig 20472 bp, 23 predicted proteins | sample 5400651 | NCBI WGS metagenome assembly WNGE01 (sample SAMN13153370, study PRJNA577476) | soil metagenome | isolation source: 60 cm soil or saprolite under grassland replicate 2 | place: USA:California | collected 2016-06-15 | reverse complement strand
GAGGAGTACTGTCGGTAGCGAGGTTCGTCCCGCGAGGCGAGGTGACCACGATGGCCCAGGAGGACACGTCAGCCGACGACACCGGGCAGCGGCACGCGGCGGAGCACGCCGACGTCGAACGCCGGCATGTCGACGACCATGCACAGGTGTCGCAGCGGCATCTGGCGGCGCACGAGAAGCTCTACGCCCGGCACGGCAGCGACCACACGCAGCTGGCCGGCCGGCACGTGGGCGAGCGGGAGAAGGCTGCGGACGCGACTCTCACCCAGAAGGCAGCGCTCAGCGCGCGCCACGGCGCAGAGCACGTCGTGATGGAGATCCGGCACGCGATACAGCTGGCGTGGATGGAAGCGCGGCACGCGGGCGAGCGACTTCGTATGGACCAGCGCCACGCGGTGGAACTGCTCGCCCAGGAGCGCCGGCACGCCCGGGAGGATCGCCAGCCGTGATCGGGCGCGAGCCGGCCGAGTCCTCGTGGGGCGGGTACTCGGCCGATTTCAGCGCCCACTCATCTGCATTACGTGGTGATCTTGATTACCTCTGCCACCGGGCCATATTGTCCGTTTCGGCGCGGCCGGTCGGCCAGGAGGACGCCTGGGTCGCCCGCTCACGCGCCGTGATCGTGCTCTCTCCAGGCGCGAAAAGCGATGTGATCTTCGATCACCTGGGTAACTGCTCGAAGGTGCGCACCACGCACCAGCCGAGCTGAGGTTCACACAGCGAGAACGAGCCCGGCCCGCACTGGGTAGCAGCGCAGCGCCGACGTGGCGGAGGAGCACAAGCCGGAATGGCAGCGCCCGCCGGGGTTCAAGATAGCGCATCATTCAGCCGTGGCTTCCGCACATGCCGAATAGCGCACGGTTGAGCGCGCGCTTTCTTATGCGCTATTCCGCATAATCAAGCGGCCAGTGGTCCACGATGGCAGTCCGCGCGCCCAAACAGATCGCCGACTCGGCGCGGCGGACACGGATAAAGGTCGGATCGCGAAACCATGCGCAGATCATCCGTTATTGAGTGTTGTCGGTGCGCTAACTAATCTGACTCGGCTGCGGTGCGAGCGGACCTAGAGAGCAGCGGCAAGACGGCGAGCCAGGCGAGCAGTCCTGAATTCTGGCGCGCGGCAGCCAACAGTGCGCGAATCGGTGGGAACGGCCAGCTGTCCGGGCCACCAAGATCGGCAACTGTGGGACTGAGCCAGGCGACCGCGTCCGCCAGGTCCCGGGCCATCCCGGGACGCGTCTCGCTGGCGAGCAGCCCGAGCAGCGGCTCCGGGTCGGCGCCCGGTCCTCCGCGGCGCGGTCCAGCCCGGCGACCGCCTGTGCCAGGTCCCGGGCGTAGAGCTTCATCGTAGCTGTCGTCTTGGCGCGATAGTGGAGCTGCTTGTCCTCTTTTCACGGCGGTTTGGGGTGTGATGAGAACAACCTTGAGATGGCTGGTGGCCGTTCTGGTCACGATCACAGCTTTCGCCGTTGCTACCTTGCTCTGCGGTGCGCTGGTGCTGGCGCATGCGCTCAGAGATCCCACTGTCAGGTGGGGCATAGCCGGAGGGCTGGGCGTGGCCGTGGCGGCGCTGGCGGCTCTTTGGGGGCATTCCTTCGCGAAGGGCGAGCAGCCTGCGGGAGCCACGCTTGGCAGCGATTCGCCCGGAACAACTGGGGCTGCGGCGAGCGGGGCCGGGAACACGCGCAACAAGATCAGCGGCGGGACGTTCCTGGGCCCGGTGATCCAGGGGCCGGGATAATGCCAGGGCTGGCTCCAGCGATGCCGATATCGCAACTCCCGGGCAGCCGGAGCGGTGAAGGGCGGGGGCCGCACCCGGAACGAGATCTCTGGCGGGATCTTCTTCTCGGCGGTGATTCAGGGGCGTGACATCACCGTCGTCCTGCCAGCCGAGTTGCATCCGGCGCTGGCCGGATCCCCCGCTGAGTCCAGGGTGTTTACCGGCCGTGACAAGGACCTGGGCCAGCTGATGGAGTTTCTGCGCCCGGCAGCAGCGGACGATATGACAGCGCGAGTGTCGGTGGTCAGCGGACTGGCCGGGGTCGGCAAGAGCGAGCTCGTGCTACAAGCCGCCCGCGCCGCGCTGGACAGGGGCTGGTTCCCCGGCGGAGCGCTGTTCGTTGACATGTTCGGCTACGACCCTAAGCACACGGTGGAAGCGGGGACCGCCTTGAAGGGTCTGCTGCGCGCGGCGGGTATCCCAGGCGAGCACATCCCCGCCGAAACTCAGGATCAGTCGCGCCTGTTCTCCTCGGTCATCGCCGCATACGCCCGGGAGGGCAGGCCGGTGCTGGTCGTGGTCGACAATGTGTCATCGGCTGCGCAGGCGCGTCCGCTGCTTCCGTCCTCAGGCCGGGTGGTGATCACCTCTCGGCACATGCTGGCTAACCTCGATGCCCGTTTGCTGGAACTGGATGCCCTCAGTCCGCAGGCTGGAGCGGACTTGCTTGTCGGCCAGCTCGCCGTGTCACGCGGCAACGACACGCGGGTCGCTCAAGAGCCTGACCATGCCCTGTTGATCGCGCGGCTGTGATCGGCTCCGGAAGCGCCGACGGCCGGTGGCGGATGCACGATTTGATCCGCCTTTACGCGGCCCAGCGCCCGGACGCTGAATCCGACGACTGGGCTGAAGCGCTAACCCAGCTGCTGCTCTATTACCTGAACACTGCGAATGATGCCACCGAGCGCTTGAACCCAGCCAGCGCTCGGCTGGCAGCAATCCGTTTCGCTGACCGCGAGCGCGCTGGCCTGGCTCGACGGCGAGTACCCCAACCTCTCGGCCATCGCCCGCGTCTACCCCGCCAGCGACGTGATCATTGACCTATCCCACCACCTGTGGCGTTTCTTCGAACTGCGCCGGTACTTCGACGACTGGATCATCCTGACGACCCGAGCACTCCATATGGCCCGGCATCTGGGCGACCGGCAGCGTGAAGGCCGGGCACTTGCCAGCCTCGGTGGTGCGCTGCGGCAGGAGCGGCGCTTTGATGAGGCGATCGCTGCCTGCGAGGAAGCGATCGCGATCTTCCGTGATACCGGTGACCGGCATCAGGAGGGCATCGCGCTGAACAACCTGGCAGCGGCCCGGGTGATGGCTGGTCAGTTCGAGGCGGCCGTCACGACTTCCCAGGAAGCGGCCGCCATCTTCCACGAGACCGGCGACAAGTATCGCCAGGGCATCGCGCTCAGCCACCTCGGCCACACGCTTCTGGAGGCTGAGCGCCTCAATGAGGCCATCTCCGCCTACCAGGAGGCGCTTCACATCATCCGCGATTACAGCGACCGGCACGGCGAGGGCACGGCGCTGCTCAACCTCGGAAACGCCCTCATGAAAGCGGAGCGGCTGGACGACGCCATCGCCGCCGCGGAGGAGGCCGCCGCTATTCTCACCGAGACCGGCGATCGGCACGGCGTAGGCAGCGCGCTACTCAATCTCGGGGCCGTCCTCAACTCGCGGGAGCGATTCAGCGAGGCCATCACAGCCACCCAGGACGCCGCCTCCATCCTCCGCGAGACCGGCGACAAGCACGGCGAGGGCACCGCGCTGTTCAATCTCGGCAATACCCTGCAGCAGGCAAGCCGACCAGAAGAGGCTATACAGCCTGGGAGACGTCTTGCACAAACAAGGCCGGGTCGAGGAGAGCATCACCGCCCGCCAGACAGCCATCGCCATCTTCCAGGAGACCGGTGACCGGCAGCGCGAAGGCGGCGCGCTGAATAGCCTTGGGCAAGCTCTCACGAAAGCGAAACGATTCGAGGAAGCCATCGCGGCCTACCGGGCGGCCATCGCCATCTTCCGCGAGATCGGCGACCGACAGCACGAAGGCAGGACGCTGCTCCGACTCGGTTCTGTCCTCGGCTACGGCCGCCTGGAAGAGGCCATAACCGCTTACCGGGACGCCGCCAGCATCTTCCGCGAGACCGGCGACCAGGCCGATGAGCAACGCGCTCTTAAACTCCTCAGATCCTGGCAGAGCGCCAAGCGCGAAATGGACGCTATCCTCGCCCGGCTGGAATCAGGCCGGTTCGACGAAATCATTACCGACCTTCGAAAGACCGCTGCTGTCCTCCATCAGCATGGCGACCGATACGGCCAGGGGGTAACGTCGGCGATCCTCGGTAACGCCTTGCTGGGCGCAGGCCGGTTCGATGACGCCATCACGGCCCTTGAAACGGCCGCCGCCATCTTCGGCGAAACCGGCGACAAGCAGCGAGAAGGCACCACGCTTACCGAACTCCGGGCGGCACAGCAAGCTCAGTGCGACGCCAAGGCCGCAGCGACCGCTCTGGACCGAGCGCTGCGCCAGCTACCCGAGCAACCAGGCGACGCCGAGCTGCGCGCCGCTATGGAGGGGTCCTACCGCGACCTCGGCCCCAGCGACGCCCGCCTGTTCCGCCTGCTATCGCTGAACCCGGGCCCGGATATCTCCACACCGGCCGCCGCTATCCTTGCCGTCACAAACCGAGCCACCATCACCGGCAGGCTGAAAGAGCTGACCGACGCGTCGTTGCTGCGCAACTACCCCCGCCTGTTCCGAAGGCTGCGCTACCTGTACGGAGAAGACGAGGCCAGCGCCAGGAACAGGCTGGAAACGCTGGCCCGCGCGCACCTGATCGAGCAGAGCACCAAGGTAACCGGCGCTGGCGCATGCAAGACTCAGTGCGATCATTCGCCGCTCAGCGCAGCCGCGAGCAAGCGAGACAAGACACCAGCGGCCCGGTGCAACGCTGCTGCTCACCTACTACCTCGCCGGGGCGAGCGCCGCCTCGGCCCACCTGGACGCGGCTATCATCGATCCGGCTAGCTGGGGATTCCCCGCTAAGGAGCAGGCACTGCAATGGCTGGACGCCGAATACGCCAATCTCATAGGCGCCGCCCGCGCCGCTGACAGCAGCAGCGGAACCCACGCCGTCATCGCACTGGACCTACCCCGCGCGCTGTTCCACATCACCACTCTGCGGCGGCGGCCCGGTGACACCGTCGCGCTGAGCCCGATCGCGCGACGAGCTGCCCGCCGCCTGCACGACCGGCACGAAGCCGTGGTACTACGCAACCTGGGCAGCGCCCTCACCCAGCAAGGACAACACGACCAGGCCATCGTCCCCTTGCATGACGCCATCCGGATATACCGAGAGACCGGTGACGAGCACGGCGAGGGCACCGCCCTGACCAACCTTGGGGCTGTCCTGCTGCAAGCAGGACAGCTCGACGATGCCGCCACCACCCTGCGCGGCGCCGTAAGCATCCACCGCCGAAACGGTGCCCGGCATAACGAAGCAACAGCGCTGGTTAACCTCGGAGGTGCCCTGCTACTGGCGGGACACCTGGACGAAGCCATTACCACCCTGGAAGACGCCGCACAAACCCACCGCGAACTCGGCGATCACTCTGGCCGCGCGGCGGCGCTGGCCAACCTGGGGGCCGCTCTTCAGCAGGCGGCAAGACACGACGAGGTGATCATCACTTACCGGGTAGCGGCACGACTCAACCGGCTGACCGGTAACCGGCAGGAAGAAGCTCTGATGCTGACCCTGCTCGCCGGTATCTACCACAAGACCATGCGGTTCGAAGAAGCCGTCACCGCCCTGCAGGAGGCCGCACTGATCTACAACGATATCGGCGACAAAGAGCGAGAGAACGAAACTCTCACCAGCGTCGAAGCGGCACGACAAGAACAGCAATCCGCATAGCACCCAGCCCCATGACTCCTGAAATAGGGGCTGGGCTCGCGTGTGACGGGAAACGGGCTGGCTGCGATACGCACTAGATCAGTAGGCTCGAACGCGCGTCACCTGTCGTGAAATGAAGCGCCGGGCAATGTCCGTGCGGAACGCTAGCCAGCAGCACAGATCACCCTTATATGCGTGCCCTGTAGACAAACATCAAGACCAACGTCGCCACGCCATATCGGCGGCAGTGCACGTGGCGGCGAAGTCCAGGGCCGATCACACTCCGTGAGACCGGTGCGCCTCCCTGCAGATTCCGATCGCGTAATACACGGGTGATCATTGCCGCTTTTCGCCCTGAGCGACGGAGTATTGATCACCCGTGTATCTGGCGTTATACGGCAATGCCATTTAGCCGAAGTTGATCATGGCCCGCCGTCAGGGAACTCTCGCTGTAGAGTGTCAACCGTGACGCACTCGATGACGGCGTCGCCGTCGGGGTGCCGTGTCCGGAACAGAGAAGATGAGAGACGGCGGTGACTCAGCGCACAGAGGGAGCGGCCATTCGCTTCGACGCCACGCTGTCCACGATCGACACATCGACTGTGTTGCGGTTGCCTGAGACGGCGAGCAAGGACCTGTCCTCGCGCGGACAGGTGGCCGTCCACGGAACGATCAATGGCGTCGAGTTCCAGACGGTGGTCGAACCAGACGGAAATTTTGGCCACTGGATGAGGGTCGATGACACGCTGCAACACGCTGCTGGTATCAGCGCGGGTGACACTGTGACGCTCGACATCGAGGTGACCAAGGATTGGCCAGAGCCGAGCGTGCCCCAGGATCTTGCGACAGCACTGGCAGCTGCCCCGCAGAAGATCCAGAACCTGTGGAACGAGATCACCCCGATGGCGCGTTGGGAATGGGTGCGTTGGGTCAACGCCACGAAGAACCCTGGCACGCGCAGACGACGGGTCGACGTGAGCATCTCGAAGATGAAGAGCGGGAAGAGACGGCCCTGCTGTTTCAACCTCTCCGCATGCACCGACCCGGACCTGGCGAAGAACGGCAGGCTCCTCGAGCCAGGCGACGACCGCCCCTGATCGACGATCCGACGAGCAGAGTCAGGGAGGCTGCACCCGGCGGATCACCGTCTCAGCCCGCCGCCCGCCCTCAAGTAACCACGCTGTCACCGGCATAACATGAAGATCCGGCCGGCGCCGCGCGCATAGCTACCTGATCTGCACCCCCCCGACTGGCTGTCGCCGAAGACCGCCAACCGCGCAGATCGGCGGGGATGCGCGCTGGGGTCAAGCTGGGGCGGCGGTCACTGAGTGTGACAGTTCGCGTCGCAGCCCAAGGTCAGGCCGTGAGGAGCTGCGCCAGGCCGGCGCGGTCGGCGGGGGCGGGCAGGATGTGGCGGGCGCGGATGAGGTGGTCGGCGGCGGCGATCTCCCGGTCGTAGCTGGTGACCGCCGCGGCGGTGGCCGGGTAGTGGCGGGCCAGCCAGGCCGATACCTCGGCCCACGAGTACAAGGCCCACTGCCCGGCAGACAGCGGGGCGGGGAACCCGCCCGGGCCGCGCTGGCCGTGGGCGAGCTTTCGCACCGATTCGTAGCTGCGCCCGGTGCGGGCGGCGATGTCCCTCAGCGACACCAAGTCCGTGGACTGGACGCCGGTGACCGCGATGCCGAGCCGCTCGATCTGGCGCACCGCGGCGATGATCGCGGCAGGCAGGCTGGCGGTGTCGATGGCCAGATGCGCCAGCGCCGGGTGCGGCCCCTCGGCGCCGGCCGGGTCCAGCCCGGCCGCGGCCAGGGCCTCCAGCTCGGCGTCGGTGGGTTCGCGGTCCAGCACCAGGGTGAACTCATAAATCATGGCGTGCTCCGGTGGTCGCAGTGCCGGCGGATGAACCCGTGGATGAGCTTGGCGCCGAACTCGGGGTTCCTCCCCGTCGAGTAGATGATGTGCTGCCCGCAGGGGCATTCCAGCTGGCCCCAGGTGTGCCCGCTGAAGGTGACCACCCGCAGCCCGGCCTGTTCAGCCTCGGCGATGGCCTTGCGGATCTCCTTGTGGAGCCCGCGCCCGGCCATGTTGTGAGTATACGACACCTGATGCCGGCCGGGTCCCGGCGTTGCAGATGCCGCTTGCTCCGACCCGCCCCCGTGGCCGGGGTCTCCGTTCACCCCGGCAGCCCTGCCCGGCAGGCACTGGCCTGCCGGGCGAGGCTGCGGCCAGCCGGAACTCTCAGCGTGCCGTGCCAGCGACGTAGGCGGCGACCACATAGGTGGCGTGCCGGTCCAGGGAGGCTCGTGCCCGGTCGTAGCGCATCGTGGTCCGCGGGTCGGCGTGGGAGGCGGCCTCCTGGACATCCCGCAGCGGGACCCCAGCGTCGAGAGCTGCTGTGATGAACGCGTGCCTTCTCTCCGCACTCGCCGTGTGCGGTCGCGCTCGTGTCGCGTTTCCCGCACGCATGGTCACGTGTGCCAGGGCCAGCGGGACAGGCCGTGTTGCGTTCTTCGCGCCGCAGCAGGCAGCGGTGTTCGAACGAGGTGACAGCCTATGTCGGGTTCCCCAACAGCGGCGATGAGGAGAAGGCCGGCAAGCGCTGCACGCCCGTAGTTCCGCTTTCCGGCCGCCGCGCGGCGCCGTGCCGGTCCAGGCGGTGGCCGTCAGCAGCCAGGAAGACCCGTCCTTCGCAGCGTTCGCCGATGGCCAGGTCGATCGCCCGCGCCGTGCGCGGCGCCAGCGCGATGGTGACCACCTTGCCGCCCTTGCGGGTGATGGTCAGCGTCCGGTGCCCGCGTTCCAGGCCCAGCGCCTCGATGCTGGCTCCGGTGGCCTCCGGGACCCGCAGGCCGTTGAGGGCGAGCAGGGAGATGAGCGCGTGCTCGGCAGCCGTGCCGAGACCGGCGGCGGCCAGCATCGCGCCGAGCTCGTCGCGGTCCAGCCCAGTTGCACGGGATTGGTAGTCCAGCCGGGGACGCCGGGCATGGGCTGCCGGGGAGTGGTCGAGGAGGTCTTCCTCGACCGCGTACCGGTAGAACCCGGCGATCGTGCATAGCCGGCGGGTCACCGTCGCCCGGGCGCGGCCCCTGGCTTCCAGGTCGCGGGCGAAGCACTCGATGCCGGCCCGCCGGGCCTGGAACAAGACGATGTTGCGCTGCTGGCGCCAACCGGTGAACTGGCGCAAGTCCAGGGCGTAGGCCTCACGGGTCAGGCCGGTGTACCCGGCTAGAAACCCAGCCAGGGCAAGCCGCTCCGGACCTGTGAACACCGGCTCGCATACGGCGATCACGGTGGACGTGGACGACGATGTGATGGTGGTCATCGGATACCTCCCGGATCCGGCTGAGACCCGGAAGGCTGGGCCAGCGGCGGGCCTCAGCGACGATATTCACCTCACCGTCAAGCCACCCGGATGATCACGCAAGGTCACCAGGACGCTCGTCATCGTCGTCCCGTAGCGCCGAGTATGAGCGGGTGGCCGCATGACACACTCCCGCTGCGCGTACGGACAGATACGCCAGCTTTGCGCGTTTGACTGGTGCTACATGATCGGGCACGTTCGGATCAAGGGCAGCACGAGATCAAGCTGATATCCGTTGTTAACCGCCTGTATGGCCGACACATGAGCGAGCCCGTGATAACGCGGTCAGGTGCGCCGCCAATCGGGGATTCGACCGATCCAGGGTGGGGCACGCCTACGTCCGCAGCTATAAGAAGGGCGGTCAAGGAACTAGCGCATCTCGGCGTCATTGCTCACCAGTGATGCGGTTGCACAGCCGGGACGTGCCGACGCGCACTCCATTGGGCTTACGCCGCGACTTTCTGACCACAGTCCTGCGTCAGTGTGTTCGGCGCAGCCGCGACCAGTTTCGCCCGCTGTCATGCGCACACCACAGGTACCCCATGCGGGGCCACCCGGCGGACGGCCCCAGGCCCGGTCCCAGAAGTTCCCATCACCAACCGGTGACGTAATGGAATCGATGCGTATCTTTGCGTCTTCGTTAGGCGATGATGGTGCCGTGATGGATTCGCTGACTTACTACGCGGCGCTGCAGATTTTGGGCAAGCCGAAGAGCCGTTTGGTGACGCTACTCGATGCGGTGGCGACCGCCGGGCTGACGGCCTGGGCGGCGGGTGCTCTGGCCACGGGCAGGGATGCCGGGCCGCCACTCAGTGTGCTTGAGGTGAAGAACGAGGTCGTGCGTTACGGGCACGAAATAGTTCGCAGGGTTTCGGAGTGGCGCAGCGGACTCGCTCGTTTTGATCGTTCTCAGCGTCTCGCCGCAGCGCATGCGGTTCTGGTACTTGCGTCCTATTTCGAGGCACTCGAATCGGCGGGCTTGCCTGTTCCGGTTGACCGCCTGGCGCTCTCCGGCGCGGAGCAGGCAGCTTTAGCTGCCGGAGGCGATCTCCCGGATGGCTACGTGGGCCTGATCGAGCTTCTGCTGCGAGAACCGCTCCCGATGCCTGAGCCTCACCGGCCTTATGCGGACGTCCAAAGGCAACTAGCTGACTGTTATACCCGGCTGTCGGGCCGTCTTCTGGATTTCGTGTCGGGCCTGGCGCTTTGGGACGAGCTTGACGACCGGGCAAGGCAGCAGATGAAGGCAGCAGTCAGCGACCTGCCAGTCAAGGTCCTTGACCGGTACGACGATGGATACCGCAATATGGCGGCTGATAATCGGGAGTTTGAAGTCTGGGCTGGCTTGGCTGAGGTCCGCGCCCTTGGTAACGCCCTGGCGAGAATGTCGGTCCTGTTGACGGCTATGACGGCACGTCCGCCTGGCCACCGGCCCCGTTCGCTGCTGCGGCGGAGCTAGCAGGCTGCGCTGAGCGAACCGATCATCCGATCCGGCGAAGCCCCCGAGGGGGTAGTGCTTCCGTCGCTCGGCGAGGCTTATGTGAATCCCATCTGCCGCGTGGCTGAAATCGGGCCTAACGACACCCCGGCGGCGAATGAGTGGTGGGACTCGCGGGAGCTGGTGTTAGACCTTGAGGCATTCCTGGCTGGATATCTCATCTCGCCGCGGGCGGTGACAACGCCGCTGGTGGTGCTCGGTGAGCCGGGATCGGGTAAATCGAAGCTCACCGAAGTACTGGCTGCCCGGCTGCCAGAGGATGACTTCATGCCCGTGCTGGTTGAACTGCGCGATGTGGCGTCCGAGTCAATGGTCCAGGAGCAGATCGAGCAAGCCATTTACCGCGGGCCTGGCGAGCACGTGTACTGGCATGACCTTGTTGACGCAGCCGGGCAAGCGCTACCGGTCGTGCTGCTGGACGGTTTCGATGAACTCGTGCAGGCGGCCGCGGTGAACCGGTACGACTATTTGGAGCAGGTCCGGGATTTCCAGCTGAGGCAGGCACAGGTCGGGCGTCCTGTCGCCGTGGTTGTCACCACCCGGACGGTGGTCGCTGACCAGGCTCGGTTCCCGCTCGGCAGCCTCGCCCTGCAGTTGCAGCCCTTCAACGAGGATCAGATCCGCTACTGGCTGAAAGTCTGGGACCGTCATAACGCTGCCGGCCTGGCGACGCGGGGGCTGCGGTCTTTGCCCGCCGAAATCGCGCTGGCCCATGGGGAGTTGGCGAAGCAGCCATTACTGCTGCTCATGCTGGCAATCTTCGATGCCGCGGACAACGGGCTGCAGCAAGCCGAGACCCCGATTGGCCGTGCGGAACTGTACGAGCGGCTACTGACCGAATTCGCGCTCCGCGAGATCGGAAAGTCAGCTCACAACCGGTCACTTCCAGCCGCTGGCCAGCGTGAACTGGCCGAGCGTGAGCTTCAGCGGCTGGCCGTCGTGGCGCTGGCTATGTTCGCGCGGGGACGGCAGGCGGCCACCGACGCGGAACTCAACCACGATCTTCCGCTCCTGTTTCCAGAGGCCAATGATCCCAGCGGTCCGGACGCGAATCTGACTCCTGCCCAGCGGGCGGTGGGCAGGTTTTTCTTCGTCCACAAGTCGGCAGCGCGATCGCGTGACGAACGAGCGCGAAGTTATGAGTTCCTCCATGCAACGTTTGGCGAGTTCCTCGTTGCCCGGCTCGCTGTTAGCGCGCTGCGGGACCTTGCGGCTCGCCGGGAGGTGATGCGGCATGGGATGACAGCGACAGGAAGACTCGATGATGGCTTCCTGTATGCCACGCTGTCCTTCTCATGCCTGGCGGTTCGCGCTCCGATTATCGGATTCCTCCGGGAGCTGCTGAACCGGCTGTCCGCCGCTGAACGCGCGCGGTGCAGGGAAATTCTGCCTGAACTAATAACAGCGTCGCTTGTCGCTCATCCCAGTCGTTCGTTCCAGGAGTACGAGCCGATCCGGCATACCGTTCCACGGCGGCTTGCCGCCTATTCTGCCAATCTGGTAATAATGCTCGTCCTGACCGCCGGCGAAGTCAGTGCCGGAGAATTCAGCGGCGGGACCGATACAGGCAAGAATTGGGCACAGTATGGGCACCTCTGGCGCTCCGCATTTACCAATGCCGAATGGGGTGGGCTAACAGACGCCACGCGCCCAAGTGAGCCGCACCGATGGGTCTGTCGACATAAAGCTCAGGATGGAGGACGGGTCATCAGTCTCGCCAACCGACAGCTTCGTCGTAACAGACCGGTCTACCGGGCTGACGCATTTCGATGTGCACCTGTCACCGCATGAGGGTATCTCATATGAAGTTAATGTTCCGCCCACCACCACGGCAGGGCAGGTGTTCCGTGATCTCGCATTCCTTCCAGACTGGCATACCAGCCTGCTGCTCATGCAGGTAATTCCCGCAATCCGCGCATTGGGTGGAGACGCGCGCCTGGAGACAAGCAACAATACTCTGATACTGCCGGGGTACCTGCTCGCCGATCTAGATTATAAGTGCGGAGAGCCGCCCGACGGGCGGCTTAGACTCTACGAATTGTGCTTGCATAACGCAGCGTCCGCAGAAATGCTGGAACAGCTACTGCTCCGGCTATGCCGCGACGTCCCGCACCTGCCTTCTGAAGCAGTAATCGACCTTCTGCGTGAGGCAATCGCCATCACCCGGCCACCTTCGCCGGTCTATATAATGCTGCTAAACAAAATATGGAGCCAACTTGATGCCGAGAAGGACCAGCGGTCAATCGTCGCGCTAGTAGCAGACCTCCGCGAGCGTCATCCCAACGATCCCCTCGCGGGTCTGAATACGGGCCTGCTCTCCGTCGCAGCGATAAGGCAAGCGCTGTAAGTGGCAGGCCGATCGAGACAGAAAAAATGTTCTGTTCGCGACAGCCAGCCAGGCGGTCAGTTTGGGTCAGCGTGCATTAGGCGGCTCTGGTGACGTCCTAGCAGAGAAGATTGCCGCGGAGCGTGACCGCGCCGCCAACGAGGCCCCAATGCTGGCCGGATGGAGCCCGGTGCTGAGCCCGTGGCGGCTGACAAGCGAATCTGGCCGGGCGAATGGCTGCGTCCAACTACGGGGTGAGCGGACTGGGGCCGATGCGCCCCAGCGGCGCGGCAGCCTGTCCGCCGCTTCGTCAGGGCGCTTGCGGCGGCGGGCGTACGCCGGGGCTGCGCCGGGGATGACGACCCCGGCAGGCTGTTCGCGGCCGTCCATCATCCATCTCACGACCAGGCGAAGGGGCCGGCATGAGCGTCACCGATGACTACCTGACCAACAACGCCCGCTACGCGCAAGCATTCAGCGGGCCGCTGCCGATGCCGCCGGCCAGCCACATTGCCGTAGTGGCCTGCATGGATGCGCGGCTGAATGTGTACGGGATGCTCAGCTTGGACGAGGGCGAAGCGCACGTCATCCGCAATGCGGGCGGGGTCGCCACCGACGATGTGATCCGCTCGCTGGCCATCAGCCAGCGGCTGCTCGGCACCCGGGAGATAATGCTTATCCATCACACCGACTGCGGGATGCTCACCTTCACCGACGACGCGTTCAAGCAGGCCATCCAGGACGAGACCGGGATCAAACCGCCCTGGGCCGCCGAGGCGTTCCCCGACCCCGGCGAGGATGTGCGCCAGTCCATCGCGCGGATCAAGGCCAGCCCGTTCCTCCCGCACACCGACGCGGTCCGCGGGTTCGTTTTCGACGTCGCGACCGGGAAGTTGGCAGAGGTCAGCTGACGGGCAGCCCGCCGTCGGCCCCAGCCCCGCCTGCGCCCGGCCCATCCGGGCCGGGGAGCCGGTCAACAACATCGTGGAAGCTCGCCGGCATGGGTGAGCTGAGGGTGGTTGAACTCAGTCCGGGCTTGCTCGCAGCCGAACCCGGCCACCACCAGACGCGCGATGGCACAAACGAGCCTCATCACGGCATTATGAACGTGATCGGAGATCACCTTCGCCTTCCGGGCTACATAATGACCTGCTCTGTATGGGTCGCCGGTCTACTGAACTTGATCCCGCGGACGCCCAGAACGGCGGCAGTGCGCGCGCCGGAGCCCAGGCTCTCAGTGACGTTGCGTGACGAAGCTGGCCGCGTCCGGGCAGTTCCACTGACCGCCGACCATCCAGGTCGTTCGTCCTCACTTCGACCACGGTTCCGTGCCTATAGGGATCGCGGCCATGAACGAAGGAGAGCGGTGACAAAGAGCGTGGCCGTTGATCATGACTCGGTGTCCAGATAAAGGTGCCGTCAACACCGGCACTGCCGATGAGCGGACGTCAAGACGGTTGCGCTGAGCGCAGGTTTCGGGGCCGGAGTTCAGCGTGGCGGTGGCCGGGGTGACTAGCATCAGCTGAAGTACCGAGGCGGCGGTCGGGGTGTGGCAGCGCGCTGCGGTGTAGTGCGGCACCGCAGAAGTCCTTGAGGGGTTCACTCGATCACGGTGTGAGGCCGCCGGGTTCGGCGAGGTAGAGAGTGCAGGCGGTGTCGAGTGCCTGGCTGGGGTGGCCAGTGGTCTGGCCGTCGAGCAGGACGGCGTCGGCGTAGCTGCCGCTGTTGGCCTGCCAGATCGCGAATGCCCAGTCATCGGGATCGCCGAGGTACTGGATACGGCAGAGCTTGATGGTGTCGTCGTCGTTGTCGCTGAGGTAGCCGGTCAGGTAGCCGTAGGAGCCGCGCCAGCTGATGGTGACTTCCTCCAGTGCCGGCCAGCGCTGGCAGGCATGGTCGTCGACGGTGCCCTCGATGAGGTCTTTGAGGCGCCTGGATGGCACGGGCATGTCCTCATTGTCGCGGCGGCCGGCGTGTCGCCGCCACTTCTGATCTTGTTCCGGGCATTCTCGGGCGATCATCGCAGGTCGTCTGAAAGGGCATGTCATGGCGCGCGCAGCCAGCAGGGACATCGTGGTGCTGGGATCGCGCCGCAAGGCGAAACTGGAGGCGATTGTTCGCCGGCCGTCCTCGCCGCAGGCGCTGGTGCGGCGCGCCAGGATCGTGCTGCTGGCCCACGCGGGCTGGCCGAACGCTCAGATCGCCGCCCGGCTGGGCTGCGCGCCGGGCACGGTGCGGACCTGGCGGCGCCGGTTCGCCCGCGGTGGCATGCCCGCCCTGTCTGACCGGCCCCGCAGCGGCCGGCCCGAGATATATGGGCCGGAGGTCCGGCTGGCGATCGTGGCGGCCGCCACCTCGGTCCCGCCCGAGGGAACATCGGTATGGACCCACGCCCTGATCGCCGGGCAGCTGGCCGATACCGGCATCTGGCCCTCCCAGGCCGGGCGTGTCCTGTCTGACCTGGAGCTGGCGCCGCACCGGGTCCGGGGCTGGCTGAACCGCCGCGACGACGGCCAGTCCTGGGCACAGGCCGCCGCGGTATGCGAGGTGTACCTGCGCCCGCCGCCACGCACCGTGGTCATCTGCATCGACGAGAAGACCGGGATCCAGGCCACGCACCGCAAGTATCCCGAACGGCCGGCCCGGCCCGGCCGGCTGGCCCGCCGGGAGTTCGAGCGCGTCCGCAACCGCGCCGTCTCCATCGTCGCCGCCCTGCACGTCGCCACCGGGCAGGTGCTCACCGAGCCGCTCGCCCGGAACGGCTCCGTCACCTTCACCGGCTTCCTGCGCCGCCTGGACCAGCGCGTCGACCCGCGCCTGAGCATTCACCTGGTGATGGACAACGGGTCGTCGCACACCTCCCGCGCCACGCGCGCCTGGATCGCCGCCCATCCACCGATCACGGTCACCTACACGCCGAAGCACGCGTCCTGGCTGGACATGGCCGAACTATGGTTCTCCGCCCTGACCCGCGGCCTGCTGCGCCGCGGCGAGTTCACCTCCCGCGCCGACCTCGCCGCCAAGATCACCAGCTTCACGACCCGCTACAACCGCACCGCCAAGCCCTGGACCTGGACCTACGACGCCCGCGCCGACCACACCCGCTACCGCGCCCGCCGAAGCAGCCAGCACCCAGCCGCGGCCACCGAACCGGCTACCATCCAGACCCTCCGGCTCGGCTACGGAACAACGCCGTTGAGGTGATCTAAGTCGACGTTCACCAGTGACATGAAGCCGCTGAGCGCCGCGATCCGCGACGGGCCGCCAGCAACTACAGCCTGCCTGAACCACAGCCAGGAATCGACGGGTTCTAGGGCACGACTACGAGGGGTACCGGCGAGTGGCGGGCTAGGCTGACGGCGGCCGAGCCGACGACACGGTGCGCGACCTGAGACGAGCTGCCGACGACGATAGCGACGGTCGCGTCAGGGTGCGCAGCACCGAGGTCTTGGCGACCGCGATCAGTTCTTCTGCGATCGGGCCCTCGCGGCGCTAGAAGCCCCACCTCTGCTTGCGGCCGCGCAGTTGTTCGGCGGCCATCGTCCGGAGCTCCTGCTCGATGTCATCGAACCCTGTTTCGAGTTCGGTCACTGCGCCGGGCGACAGCGCGGCCATGCTGGGCATGTGAGCCACGTACACCAGGTCAATCCGGCCCGTCCGGCCCTGGAGCAGCCTGACCGCGGAATCGAGTGCGCGGCTGGCTGGAGGTGATCCGTCGTAGCCGACGACAAGGCGCAGATCCGTCGCGGGCGGCGTGGTAGTGCTCATCGAGGGAGGATAGCCCTCCTGTGCCGCAGGCGTAGGGACCGGCGTCCCGCCTAATGCTTGGCCGACTGCCGGTGTTAGCGGACCGGCGTGGCCGCCGGGCTGGGAACTGCTCTCACTACCGGTGAGCAGCTGCACAGGGCCACGGGAATTGCCTCGAACGCCGGCTGCGGGGCGGGCGCGGCAGGCGATGGGGCCAGGGCCGGGGCGGCGGGAGCTGGCTCGGCAGCAGCTTGTGCGGCCGTCGCGGCGGCGCTCCTGAGCTCGGCAAGCCGGCGCTTAGACGGCAGCAGGACGATCGCCAGGATGAAGCCAAGTCCGAGCAGCCCCGCCGACACGCCGAAGGCGACAGTGTAACCGTGGGTGGCCGCGATCGCCGGTGCCAGCGGGCTGGCGTGGTGGGTGATCAGGTAGCTGGCCGTCGCACTGAGCGCGATCGTGCTGACAGCCGATGTCCCGATTGAGCCGCCGACCTGCTGCATCGTGTTGACCAGCGCGGAGGCGACGCCCGAGTCCTGCCGGGCGACACCGAACGTAGCGGTGTTGATGGCGGGCGCGAAGATCATGCCGAAGCCAAGGCCCAGGATCAGCAGGGCGGGCAGCACGGCGCTGGCGTAGCCGGAGGTCACAGTCACCTGGGTGAGGTACGCCATGCCGCCGGTGCCCAGCAGCATGCCGGTTGCGATCAGGACCCGCGGGCCGAACCGGGCCAGGCCCACGATGCTGGAGAGGTTGGAGCTGATCAGGATGCAGCCGATCATCGGCAGGAACATCAACCCGGTGGCCAGCGGGCTTTCTCTTTTGACCACTTGCAAGTAGTACGTGAGAAACAGGAACGTCGCGAAGATCGCGACTCCCGATATGAAGACCGCGACGTAAGAACCGCCCCGCGTCCGGTCGAGGATCACCCGCAGCGGCAGCAAGGGGTGACTGGACCGCTGCTCGGCGACAACGAACCCGGCGAGCAGCACCACGCCTGCCGCCAGACAGGCGATCGTCACTGCGGCCGTCCACCCGGCGGTCTCGGCATGGGAGCAGCCGTAGACGATCAGGAATAGCCCGGCGCACGCCAGCACGGCGCCTCGCCAGTCCATCCGCGGCCGGACGTCCGGGCGGCTGGGTTGGATCCAGGCCACCGCGCCGGCCACCGCGATCGCCGCGAACAGCAGGTTGACATACAGCGTCCAGCGCCACGACAGGTACTGCGTGAGCAGCCCGCCGAGGATCAGGCCCACGCCACCGCCGCCGGCGGCGACCGAGCCGAACACGCCAAAGGCGCGGCCCCGCTCCCTCGGTTCACGGAACGTGCTGACCAGCGTGCCCAGGGCAGAGGGCGCGAGGACGGCGCCGAAGGCGCCCTGCAGGGCCCGTGCTGCTACCAGCATCGTGAACGAGACGGAGGCGCCGCCGATAGCCGAGGCGACGGCGAATCCGATCAAGCCGGTGATGAAGACCCGCTCGCGGCTGAACATGTCCCCGAGGCGGCCGCCCACCAGCAGCAGGCTGCCGAAGGCCAGCGCATACGCCGTCACCACCCACTGCCGCTCGCTGTTCGGGAAGCCCAGCGCACGCTGCGCCGACGGCAGCGCGATGTTCACGATCGTGGAATCCAGAACCACCATGAGCTGAGCGACGGCGACCACGATCAGGACCAGCCAGCGCCGGTCACCGGGCGCAGCAACGCGGCCGGTTACCGGCGACGTCGCAGAAGACATGGACCCAATAATGCTCGTCCGGCGGATGACGACTTCAGGCCCCCCGGGTCCAGAGCCATCACGCGGAGCAACCAGTGGAAGGCCGCGATGCTGCAGGCTCGCGCGGCTGGTTCAGGAACGAGGCAAGGTCTAGAACCTCACCAGATGACCCGATACGGGGTAACACCACGTCAGGTCGGGCGGGTTCGGCGCTGTCGATCCGGGAGTGCACGTGCTGCCTGCCGTCCTTAGCGAGCGGCCACTCGAAGGCGCGCCGGTTCCTGTCCGTCAGGAACGTGCGGGGCCTGCAGCACACGCCGCACGCGCAGCTGCCGGCAGGCAGTTCGATCGAACAGTCGTCGGCGTCGCGTTCTGGGCGGGCGAGCCGGGCGCGCAGCCGCGCCGCGCAGCCGCTGGCCAGGACGTCCAGGCCGGCCTCGCCGTGTGCGTCGTCCGTGCGCGTCTTGGCGGTCGCTCGCAGTGCGGAACATCCCAGTACCGTCGCTGCGTCGTCCTGCTGACACAGGCGGTGACCGCGTCGCGCGTTCTGGCCCGCGATTGAAGCCGCGGCCATTGCACAGCGGCGAGCGGCTCGCCCAGGTCGCTGAGCTGGCGATCACGGTAGCTGGGTGGCGACAAATGCGAGCGCTGGCCGGATGTCCTTGCCGATCCGCTCCCAGGCCAGGTCAAGCAGCCGCTGTGCGGCCACGTGCCAGTGCTGCCGGTAGAGCGCATCCGCTCGCACAGGCCCGCGACGAGGACGACGACTCTTCAGGCTGGACGGCTGGCATCGACGTCCGCGCCCGTCCGTGGCGGCAGCCGCCCGGGCCGCTGAGCGCACGGACATTTGGCGGACGGGACCGGAGATTCACGGCGTCATTAGGCGAGTACTGCCAGATCAGCGGCCACGCCAGCGGACAGAAGGGTGAACAGCAGGGTGAACACTGTAGAACCGTCGGCTGAGCCTACGTTGCTTGTGGTCACCACGTTAGCGAGCGGCGACGAAGGCGACCTGAGCGCCGCCGCCCGCTGCTTATGCTGATCGGGTTTACAGCCGGGGCGGTCCTGGCGCGGCAGGGCAGCGGTCTGTCAGATGCGGAGCAGTACGCGTCCTGGGGCACCGAGTTCGATGTGTTCGTGGGCGGCGGCGATTTGGTCGAGTGGGAGCCGTTCGGAGATGGAGATCCGCAGGTCGCCGTCGAGGAGTGCGGTGGTGAGCTCGGTGGCGGCGTGGGCTTTGACCTCGGGGGCGAAATCGTCGCTGCCGAGCAGGCGCAGGGTGGTGTCGGCGAACCCGAGCGGCCAGTAGGGGACGCGGGTCGGGCGTCGGCGGAGTAGTACGAGCTGATGGTGGCGCCGACGGCGATGATCTGGGTGTTGAAGTCGACGTGCCCGGCGAAGTCGACCTCGGCGATTCGGTTCACCCCGTCCGGTGCCGCCTCCTTGACGCCAGCGAGGAGGTGCGGGTCGCTGGTGAGGAACACGTCGTGTGCACCGAGGCCGCAGACGAAGTCCTGTTGTGTTGGGGTGCGGACGATGGCAGTGACCTTGGCGCCGTCTCGGACGGCCATCTGGGTGGCGATGGAGCCGACGCCGCCGGCTGCGCCATAGACCAGGACAGTCAGCCCGCGCACCGGGCCGTCGGCGAACAGTGCCCGGTACCCGGTGATGTCGGCGATGCCGAGGCAGGCAGCCTGGTCCGCAGGTCGGCGCCGGCGTCATCTGGCAGCGGTACGGCGAGCGCGTCGGGGACGACGCAGTACTCGGCGGCGGTACCGAACGCTCGGTAGGACTGCGCGCCGTAGCACCACACCTGCTGCCCCACCCGCTGCTGGTCGACGCCGTCACCGGCGGCATCGATGACGCCGGCGCCGTCGCTGTGCGGGATGACTCGCGGAAACGGCATGGGCGCACCAGGTGGGCCCATGCGTTTGCCGACGTCGCCGGGGTTGATCCCGGAGGCGCTGATCCGGATGCGGACCTCGCCGGGCCCGGGTTCCGGGTCAGGTAGGTCACCGACGACCAGGACCTCGCGGGGGTCTCCTTTGCGGTCATACCACGCGGCGCGCATCAGGAGTCCTCTCCGTGGCTGTGGTTGGTGAGGACCACGACCTTTCCGCTGACAGTGTTGGTTTCCACGGCGTGGTGGGCGTCG
>WNGE01005668.1_pt1 | contig 20474 bp, 22 predicted proteins | sample 5400651 | NCBI WGS metagenome assembly WNGE01 (sample SAMN13153370, study PRJNA577476) | soil metagenome | isolation source: 60 cm soil or saprolite under grassland replicate 2 | place: USA:California | collected 2016-06-15 | reverse complement strand
CGAAAGTCTCATTACGATCCGATCTGATTTCGATCACTGTCATCGGCGCGTGACTCTTTTAAGCTTAAGAAACGCTGTCAGCTTTTGATCTGAGTGAATAATGAACCGGCGACCGTTGTCGCGGTGCGCGTCTGCTGTAAAAAGAACGCGACCAGCCGAATCAATGTGAGATGAATATCCCCATGTCCTCAGCTAGTTTTGCCGAGGTGGTTGGCAACATTGCTAGCATCTCGAACACGCCGTTGCAGGTACGTCGTGATTTTTCTTGCATATTTCGCGTCGGCGGGTCACGATCCGTGAACAGCGGCAGTGAGGGATAATCCATCCCGTTTCGCCACCGGAGGGGCCGGCGGCGAGCCGGCAAAACAGCAACCACCAAACAGAAAGCACCTGAAATGAATACTGCAAAGAAATTACAAATCGTCGCGCTCGCCGCGCTTTCGCTCGGCGTCGCAAGCCTGTGCTCTGCGCAGAGCGATGCGCCTTATACCGAAGGGCCGGTATGGACTGTCACGATGGTCAGAACAAAGCCCGGCATGGACGACGACTATCTCAAGAGCTTGGCGCAAACGATCAAACTCACCAGCGACGAAGCAAAGAAACAAGGCATCATCATGGATTACAAAATCCTCCTCGGTAACGCCTCCGACCCGCACGACTACAACATTCTTATCATGGTAGAGGTGAAAAACTTCGCCGCTTATGATGGGATCCGCGAAAAGGTCGACCCGATCGTCAAAAAGTTGATCGGAAACGAGGATAAGCAACGCCAGATCCAGATTAAGCGCATTGAAGTTCGCGAAATCCTAGGCAGCAAAATGATGCGCGAAATCACGCTCAAATAGTCATGACGCAGGTTCTTCCCTTCCTTGAAATTCCGAACTGGGCATATGGCTCACCCGGACATTGCTGCCAACTGTTCCGACATGAATGCCCTTTGCAAGCCGTAACGTGGGAACCAATCTGAGCAATTTCGTCAGTGCGACGGGGCCATCGCGCCCTACGATTTGTAAGTCAAACGCCTTCGATCAGGATCATCTTCGTCTCTGCGGTGCGATGGCGCATTTTGCGCGGCTCGCGATACTCTTCGTGAAGGACAACGATGCGCTTGGGTTGCCAATCACCTTCGAGCACTTCAGTTCTGCCCCCGCGCACGATGTATTTTCCGCCATATTTCTCCACAGTCGCGCCGGCAAGTTTCTTGTATTCTCCATAGCCGGCTGGATCGAGAATATCGATTTCAACGATGACGTAAGCGGACATTTTCGGAAGAGAGAAGGAAGAATTAAGAAATAACAGGTCAGTGCCCGTTTCCGCTGCCGCGGTCTTTTGCGGCTAGCTCCGGGATTTTTTTCCGCCGGCGCAGTCGCAGCCAATTGTTCCAGGTTTTGCGGAGGCTATCGCGTGGTGTTTGATATTTTTGGTTGAGCTCGTTGCTCTTTAGAATCTGCGCAAGAATTGCTTTCGCGGAAAAATCGTCGGTGTTCACAATCGTGTAAGCGGTCCCAACAGCGGCGGCATGGTGTGCATCGCTCGCTGCGGTCATGGGCAGGTCGCGAATCTGCGCATACTTGAAGGCATAACGATTGTAGCGGCGCAGCGTGGTCGCGGCATTGAAAACTTCGATGGCATCAATCGGCAGGGTTTCCAATGTTGAAAGCCGGATTCCGGCGCGAAACAAATCGTAAGGGTGCGGAGGAATGGCGAGCCCGCCGCGTTCATGAATCATTTGGCAAACCTCGCGCGCCGGCTTTCCCTTCAGATACGGAAGCGTCGCGCCGATACAGAGAAGATGACCATCGGCTGTCGTCACCTCCACGCCGGGCAGGATCAGGAAATTATCGACCGGCAAACCGTCGAGCCGCATCAAGCCTTTCTCGAGCAGGTAATTGACCGCGTCGCAGGTGTTGTGATCGGTAATCGCGATGCCGTGCAACCCTTTGGCGCGCGCGGAAGCGACCAAATCTTCCGGACTGGAAATACCGTCCCCGGAAAAAAAGGAATGCGTATGCAGATCGATATTGAACGGCATTTCCAGGAGGCTAGTTTGGTGGGAGCAAAATGGAAAGCGTTGGTTTCAAGGAATGGGCCATTGTCTGTGAAGCGCTCGGGCGCGGTAGGCAAAGCATCATTTTACGCAAAGGCGGTATAGCCGAAGGCCGCAGCGGATTCAGTTTTCGTCATCGCGAGTTTTTTCTCTTCCCGACTTGGTTCCACGAACAACCGGAGAAAGTCCGCGAGATCGACATCGAATTTCCAGTGCGATCGGACGACAGAATCGACATCAACTTTTTCGCCAAACTCGAGCTCGTGAAAACAATCACATCTTGGGAAACGGCGCAGGCGCTGGAGCCACTGCACATCTTGAAACCCGAAGTGGTTCGAGAGCGTTTTGGAGACCATAAAGCGCCGGGATTAAAGGTCGGCTTCGTTCGCGTTTTTCAGGTCGTTCCTTCCTGGGCGTTCCCCGACCAAAAATCGTACGGTGGTTGTCGATACTGGGTGAAATTACCAGAGCTGCCAAAGACGCGGCGTTTCGAGCCGATTCTGCCCGACAGCGAACACGTGCTGCGCCGGAATGAATTTATTGATCTTACCAAAGACGCAGAAGCAGCCGCGGCAATCCGTTAAACAAGTTCCTCCACAAGGATGCCCTCTTCGGCCGTGCTTGGCTCTTGGGGCCGATTGAACTGGTGGTCATAAAGCCGGCGATAGTACCCGGATTTCTCCAACAGCTCAGCGTGCGTGCCGATCTCCTTAATACGACCATAATCCATCACAACGATTTGATCGGCCGATAAAACCGTCGAGAGCCGATGCGCAATTGCGATCACGGTGCGTCCAGCCGCGAGTTTTGCGAGCGCCTTTTGAATCTGCTTTTCCGATTCGGAATCGAGCGAGGATGTCGCCTCATCAAGAAGAAGGATCGGCGCGTTTTTCAACACGGCACGCGCAATCGCGAGGCGTTGCTGCTGGCCGCCGGAGAGAAGACAACCCTTGTCACCAATGATTGTTTCGTAGCCATGCGGCTGCGCCATGATAAAATCGTGGGCGAAAGCAGTGTGGGCTGCTTCATAAATTTCTTCTGGCGTGGCATCGAGCCGTCCGAACTGGATGTTTTTGAAAATGGTATCGTGAAACAAAAAGGTCTCCTGCGTGACGAGTCCAATCTGTTCGCGTAGCGATTTTTGGGTGACCATGCGCAAATCCCGTCCGTCAATTTTCACCGCGCCCGACGTCGGATCGTACAAGCGCAGGATCAGGGAGAGAATCGTGCTTTTGCCTGCGCCGCTCGCACCGACGAGCGCGTAAGTCCTCCCCGGCTCGATGTGCAGGTTCAGGTTACTGACCGCGTCAGTGACGGTATTTGCATAGCGAAACGTGACGTTTTCAAAATCAATACGGCCTCCCGATGAGGTCAGCTCAACGGCATTCGGGGCGTCCTGTACGGCCGGCTCTAAATCTAAGATCCTGAAAATCTCAGTTGTGGCGGAGACTGATCGCTGCATGACGATGTGGATTTTGCTGAGAGTCTTGATCGGCTCGTAGAGGATGAAAATTCCAGAAATCAGGCCGAAAAAACGTCCAGCGCTCAGATTTACCGTGTAAACGTAGAGTAACGCCAGCCCGACACCGGCCGCGGCGATGATTTCGACCATCGGCCCGACCGCTTCCATCGACCTGATCATGCGCATCGCATTTGAGAATTGCAATTGGTTGCTGCGCTTAAACGATTTTTCCTGATGCGGTTCGCGCGCAAACGATTTGATTACGCGAATGCCGGCAAAGGTTTCCTGCATGGTCACAACCATTTCGCCCATGCCTGCCTGCTCGTCGCGCACCGCATTTCGCGCGCGCCGGCCATAAATGCGAATCGGTAGCAGACAGATTGGAAAGAGAATTAAGGTGACGACGGTGAATCGCCAATCCATGAGGAGGAGGACAGTAATTCCACCAACAATCGCGACAGGCTGCTTAAAGAGATCGCTGCTTACAGTAGTCAGCGCCATCTGCATGCCCCGGGTGTCATTGGTGATCCGCGATATGAGAAATCCGGCCCGCATTTTGTTAAAGAACTCCATGGAGTGGCGCACGATTTTCGAAAAGAGCTGGGTCCGGATGTCGGTCACCACCTTGTTGCTGACCCAGTTCATGCAATAAGAGTTTCCATAGGAACAGAGGCTGCGCAGAGTCATGATCACTGGAATGGCAAGGCAGATAAGAAGGATCGAATTAATTTTTGGGCCGGCGTTGAGGGCTTCAAGGTTCGAGCGCAACTTCATCGGGTTGGGAGCGGTCCCGTGGAAGATCGTGCTTGTCACTCGAGCGACGACTACCGGGAGAAGCGAATTGACCATGCCGAAGGCAAAGCCCAGCGACAGGCCCAGTATGAAACGCGCCTTATACGGCTTGACGTAACCATAAAGCCGCCGATACGGGCCGGAGGCTGCCTGCAACGTCTGCCAGAATGACAGTTTTTTCTTTGCGCGTTTTCCTTTGTTCATGAAGTTACCGTTGCCGGAGATGACAACAGCGAATCCATAGCATTGATCACTGCTTCCGTCGAGATTTGGCTCATTGGAAGACGCGCCTGGACCGGTAAAAACTTAGTTAAGGGGATTCTCGATTCTCCTTGTAAGATCAAGGCGGGACTCTCCCGCGGGCGCCAGTGAAAAGGATTGGTCGGGCCAAAAAGAACGACTTGCGGCGTCTGGATGGCTGCCGCGAGGTGCATGGGAGCGGAGTCGACCGCAACAAGAAGGCGCGCCTGGGCGATGAGCGCTGTCAGCGTGAGCAAATCTGTTTTTCCGGAAAGATCGACGAGTTCGCGCCGGAGCTGATCGGCTTTTTCGCGCGCCGCATCCGGCAAGTCGAGATGTAGCGCGCGGGAAACATTACGAATCCCCAGCGGCTCGAGCAAAGCGAGATTATAATCGATCGTGTGCATGTCGCGCATACGATTGTCCACGAACTCGTTATAGATTCGCGCCCGAGTCTTTGATTGATCGCGCACGCGATAAGACACGACCCGCTTCCGAGCGCCGGATAAAAAGGCAAGAAACGCGGAGCGATCATTTCGCGTGAAGTCGATGCAGCAGTCAAATCTTTCTCGCGCGACAGCAAGGAACAGGGTCGCGTCGCTCAGGTTACGCCGCGCTATCAAAACCCGGTCCACCCCCGAGATGGCTGGCAGCAAGTCCGCGCATTCGTTGGAAACGACGAGCGTGACGCGTGCATCAGAAAAGTTTGCCCGCAATGTCGCGGTAGCCGGCATCGTCAAAATCAAATCGCCGATCCGTTTGAGTTGAAGAAGGAGGATATTCACGAATGAGTGATGGTAGCGGCGGTTGACGACCGTCGCATTTTATGACTCCACCTGGCGGCTACAGCTCGCCGCACGGGATTGTTACATTACTACTTTCTCTATCGCGATTTTGTAAGCGTCGAGTAATCGCGTCCGAAAATGATCCCAAGTAAAATTTTCAACCACGCGCCGCCGGGCCGCGCGGCCCATATCTTCCACGACTTCGGGATGTCGATGTAAATGCTCGAGCGCCGCTGCGATCGCCTCGACATCGCCCGGTCGCACGATGATCCCCTCTACGCCATCACGCACAACATCGCCTGCTTCGCGGGTAGTGATCTGTGGCAAACCGCAAGCAGCCGCTTCATACGTGACTTTGGCACTGCCTTCCCATTGCGACGGAAATACGTGCACTGTCCCTTGGCTGAGATACTTCTCCAGATCGTGGACAAATCCCACAACGCGAATGTTATCGCGTCGAAATTCCTTGAGATACGGCTTTGCTTCATCGTGCACAGAACCAACAAGCCACAGCTCGGCACTTGGCAGATTTAGGCGATGCCAAGCCTCGAGCAAATGGTGAATGCCCTTGCGCTTAATCAGTGCTCCGGAAAAAATCGCGCGGAATTTCGCCGGACGCTGGCCCGGCCTGAAGCGGTCCACATCCACACCGCGCGGTAGATAAAATAATTTTTCTTCCGGGAAACCTCTCACACGGAAAGTGTCCGCCGCCGTCTCCGACAAAACGAGTAGCAGATCGGCAAGGCCGTACTCCTCAACGAAACGTTCTCGCTCGGGCAACAAACCAGCTTTCCATTTTTGAAACCACGAAGTGTTCTTTGTCGATGCAGGGCTTCTGGGCCGCTTAGCTTTGGCCCGTCCGCCATCGCGATGCCAGGTTGGGATCTCGAGGATCGATGGGATGCGGCGTTGTTTCGCCACTCGCAGCGACTGCAAACAATCGCCCGACCAGCTATGAAATAAATCGTACCGGCCCGTCGCCAGATGCCGCGCCGCGATCCAATCGAGATATTTCTTTTTCGCACCGTAATAGTAAGGCCGATCGAAAAACGAGATGAGACGTACCGGATGCCAGCGCAGCGAGTAAATTAATGACGCCGGAATCTCCGTTTGGCGATTATCGTAACCGATCGCTTCGCCGAGAAAACCACCGCGATACGATGCGCGTAGCGTTTCGAAAGCGTCTGTGTCCAAACCCGAACCGCCGATGCGAGCGAAGGTCGAGTAAAGCAAACTCTTCGGCAGCCGACGTCCTTTGCTGGAGGCGGAATTCGCTGGCGGAGGAGCGCTCAAAGTTTCGCCCAACATCGGTTACAAATATTCTCACCGAACTGGCAAGTAAAGGTGTAACTAACTCCCAATCCGCTTTGACAAATCAGCGCTCGCGAATTTCTCCGATCGCGCTCATCCATTTTTCAAGATGCGCGTCCCAGGTGAGCGGCATCATCGTCTCGCGTGCCGCGAGGGCAAGGCGGCGCCTGACGGACTCATCGCTGGAAAGGGCGCACCGTACCACTGCCAACACGCTTGCCGCATCGCGCGGGCAGTGGAGCACAAAACCGTTTTCGCCATCTCGCAAGAACTCGACTGCGCCGTCGCAACTTGAGATGAGTCCTGGCAAACCTGATGCCATGCTCTGAAGCACTGTGTTTGCGCAGGCGTCATAGAGGGTCGGGTGAACAAACCAATCGACGGCGCGGAATAAGCGAGCGAGATCAGCACCTTCCGGGAAGTAGTGGATTTTGGATTTGAGACCACGATTGTCGATCTTGCGCCAACGTGCTTTGCCGAGCGGTTTGCCAGCAATCCACAAGTCTGCATTTACCTCCGACCAGATATCCAAAAGCACGTCAAGTCCTTTCCGGCGATGATCTCGCGAAACGAAAAGGAAAACCGGGCGCGCAGGGTCGCCATGAGCCGAGGTGCTGATCTCCGCCTTTAGCGCGGCGCGATTTTCGGCGGGATGATAGCGCTCTGTGTCAACCGCGGTGTAAATGACACGAAGGCGATCCAGCGCGATTCCGTACTCTTGTTGAATCTGGCGGCCCGCCGATACTGAATTAACGATAAAAAGCTGTGTCTTGCCGGAAGTGTAGAGTCGCTTTTCCAAATGGAGTTCGAGCAAATTTTTCAAGCTCCACCGCTTCCACGGCGGTAGGAGTCGTGAGTACGTCCTGTGGCAGCCGCCGCTGGCGCGATGCAAATCGTGTGTTGTGGTGCGACCGAAACCGATTGTTGCGTCCACTGGCAACTGAGTTGCGATCCGTGAGACCACGTGGTCAAATTTCCACTGGCGAAGCAGCGCACTGCCACGCGGCAGGTTAACACGGTGCACGATGGCGCCGAGGCGCGATTGGACCTCATCGGTCACATTGCTGGTAACAAGATGTAGCTCATGTCCGTCAACGCGGAGCCGAGCAGCAAACTCAAGGAGATAATTTTCAAGCCCACCGCCCGGCGCGAACTGGTGATAAATCAAACCAAGACGCATCAGCTGATTTCGGGACGATCCGGGCGGCTAATCAGCGGTGAATCACACGAAGCATTTTTTTGGCGAGACTCCTCTTCGTACTGCCGGCTGTATCGCACAAAAGTTGAGAATGCCGTGGCCACAGCGATCCACAAACCCGGATAGCCATCTAGAAATCCCCGCCGCAATACGTATGCGCGAAAAAAACGCCAGAGCGGCCGCGCGACGTTTTGTATGAGCGACCATCGCTTTCCAAGTTGATTCTGCCGTTGGAGAAAGACATCAGAGTAGATGTTTATCTTCTCGATGTAGCGATTCATTGACGGAAACGAATCGTGGCACAAATCACCAGCGAGCCCCATCGTCGGGCCGTGAATGTCGATCTTGTCGTGCTCTGGACTGCCGCCCCAGCGTGCCTTCTCACGGCGCACTAGACGCAGCTGGCGATCGGGATACCAATCGCCATGCCTAATCCACCGCCCGAGGAACCAGGTTTTGCGATTGCACCATGCGCCGTCGAATTTTTCCGGAAGACCTTCACGAAAAAACGATGAAATGCTCGTCCACAAATCGGGCGAGAGAAACTCATCGCAATCGAGCGCGAGCACCCAGGGCTTGGTGCAATGCGAAAGCGCGACATTTTTCTGGTCGCGATGGCCGAGCCACTCTTGATGAATCACCTTTGCGTCGAAGCCCGCCGCAATTTCTCGCGTCCGATCGTTAGAGCCGGCATCGACCACCACGATTTCCTCGGCCAGGTCCGTCGCGCTTTCCAAACAGCGCGCGATGTTGCGTTCTTCATCGTGCGCAACAATCGAGATCGAGAGCGGGAATGGCATCGTCAGGCTTTTTTTTCCATAATAAAGTTATTGCAATAATCCGTTGAATCCCAATAACGATCTCCCGCTTTTCGTTGGTGGAGTTCTTCGCGAAATTCCGAAATTGGCCGCAAACGCCCGCGGCATACGAACCAGCCATCATAACCTTTGTCCCGGATGAAATTCAGCACGGTCAAAACATTGCCTTCGCTCAGGTGGCGTGATTCGCATTCAAACACAAGCAGCGGCCTGTGCTCGTGCAATAGCCGCTCCGCTCCTCGGAACACAGCCAGTTCATGACCTTCGGTGTCGATCTTGATCGCGCCGATTCGTTCGGACTGATTTTCAAAATAGCGATCCAGCGAAACAACTGGGACCTTCACACTCTTGCGCTTCTCACGATCTTCGATCGCCCTTTCCAGCGAAGCGCCTGGGGAACCTTCGTCGCCTGGGATGAACAGCCGCATCTCTCCATTTGCGTCAGATACAGCTGCGGCGTTGATCGTGACATTCGTGAGGCCCCATGTCGCGCATGCAGCTTTGAGATATTCAGCAAGCCGCGATTGTGGTTCGAATGCGACGACTTTCCCAGCGTAAACCGCTCGGCTCAGCCAGAGAAGGTAGCTTCCCTTATTTGCTCCCACATCAACCGCGATATCGGAAGGACGGAGTTTCTCGACAAGCGCCGCAATCTCGCATCGCTGGTCGCGATATCGGGCCTTCAGGGCGCGGTAAATGAATCTGAGCTTTGGCCACGCGTCCACAACGTCTCCTAAAATCGTCGCAGTTTGGCATTTGGGAAACGTCGCGTAAACGCTCGCGATTTGTTTCAGGCCGCGGCCAGCGCCGCGTCCACGTCCGGAAAAATCCGAAACACCTGATCAAGCCGCGAGATCTCGAAGATTGAACGCACGGTTTCTTGCAACCCGGTAAGCGCGAATTTGCCGCCGTACGCTTCGACATTCTGCATGCCTTCGATAAATACAGCCAGGCCCGCACTGTCGATGTAAGTCACCCGGGAAAGATCGACAACCAACTGCTTCGGCTTTTTCTCGATCATCATGTTGAGTGACGCCGAGACGTTTGGCGAGACGTGCAGATCGATTTCGCCTTCGAGTGGCAGCACATTGGGACGATCCTTGCGTGGCATTGGGTCGGCAGGAGATACGGATTTTTCCATTCACCCCTTCAATCGTCAATGGCCTACCATCCGAGCGTATCGATGACACGATCCACGTCAGAAAGATCGTCGATCAAAAAATCTGGCTGATGTTCGGCAAGCTGCTCACGAGTCCACGTGCCGGTTGCGACCGCGACCGTGCGCGCGCCGAAGGCTTTTCCGCAGGCGATATCCCGTGGCGTGTCGCCGATCACGTCGATCGCCGTTGCAGAGAATTCACGGCCATGTTTTTCCAGTGCGCGCGCGCGAGCGAAGCGCCCAAGCCGGTTCCGATCTTGGTGATCGTCGGCAAACGCGCCGAACTCGAAAAAGTGCCAGACGCCATAGTGTTCGAGCTTTAATTGCGCACCGCGTGAGACATTGCCAGTGAGAAGCGCGAGCACGAGTTGCGGTCGCGATTTCAGTCTTTTGAGCAACTCGAGCACGCCGGGAAGCAGTTTGCCTTCGCGCCGCGGCAATTCGAGCGAAAGAAAATGCACGTAACTGTCGAGAAACGCGCTGACGTTCTCGTTCGTCACTGGAATCTGATGCTTCTTCAGTATACTGCCCACGATTCCCGAATCAGTCATCCCCGCGATTTCGATATCGTGCAGGTCATCGGCAATACCGAAGCGCTCCGTGAATGCCAATTTGAGTGCGTGGACGCCTGCGCCTCCCGAATGGATAAGCGTGCCATCGATGTCGAAAAGAAGAAGGCGCTTGTCCATTTCAGATTTTCGATTTTCTATTGCCGGTTGGAATTCGTCCTGCGACGCGGCAGAACGCAGGCTGAGAATCTAAAGTCCGAAATCCAAAATCTAAACTAGGATTTAGAGCGTCGGCGCGTGCATCAGGAGTACCGCGATCATGCTGCCGAGAAAGATCAAGAACACAACCGCAGATCCAACAAAAATGGCGGTACGAGCTGGGTCCTCGTGAACTTTCTGACGCGGGAATGGCGATGCGTTGCCAAAATCGACCGGTGCTGCACTCAACTCCGCCGGTTTGGCTTCAACCTCCCTGAGCTGCGGCAATGGTTGCGATCCGTGCGTGTCCGGTTCGTAGCGGGCTTCGACCGCTCCGAAGCGAATTCGGTCGTCGAAACGGAGCGCCGCTTCCGTGGTTGGAATGCCGTTGACCCGGGTGCCGTTAGTCGAACCAAGATCCTTTAGCCGGTACGTCTCGCCGACGCGCTGCAACTGCGCGTGACGGCTCGAGACCGACGGATCGCCAATAACAATCGTGTTATCCGGCGAGCGCCCGATCGTGATCAACTCTTCGACCAATTCATGCGCGGTTCCGCTGACGACTAGTTTGGGCATATTGTCTATCTAATGTAGATAATTAAGAGCTGCCATGTCGAGAGCAAGCGAGACATTCCTCACTGTTAATCGAATAGAGCGAGGGATTTCTCGATTTGCCCGGAATGACAGCAAGCGTTAGCCACAGGTGATTGACCGCGCATGGCCGCGCTCGCATAGTGGCGCTTCCATGGCCATTGAGCTCACGCGCAATTTTTGCATCATCGCGCACATCGATCACGGCAAGACGACTTTGTCGGATCGATTGCTCGAACGCACGGGCACAATCCACGAGCGCGACAAGCAGGATCAGCTCCTTGATTCGATGGACCTGGAGCGCGAGCGGGGGATCACGATCAAAGCGCATCCCGTGACGATGCGTTACACCAGCAAGACGGGTGACACCTACCGGCTCAACCTGCTCGACACCCCCGGGCATGTCGATTTTGCTTATGAAGTCTCCCGCAGCCTCGCCGCGTGCGAAGGCGCGCTTTTGATCGTCGATGCAGCCCAAGGCGTTGAAGCGCAGACGGTGGCAAACGTTCACCTCGCGCATAAACAGGGCCTGACCATTGTGCCAGTCATAAACAAGATTGATTTGCCAAACGCCGATATGCCCGCCGTGCACCGACAATTGGAGGAAATCCTTGCTATTCCCTCCGAGGAGGCGATCGAAGCGAGCGCGAAGATGGGAATCGGCATCGATGAAATTCTTGAGGCGATTGTAAAACGAATCCCGCCGCCACAAAAACCGGAGGATGAAACTTTGCGCGCTCTCGTGTTCGATTCCGTGTTTGACGTTTACCGCGGCGTGGTCGGCTACGTGCGCGTCGTTTCCGGAACGATGGAGATCAATCACGCGATCACGTTGATGAGTAACAATGCGCGCTACGAGATCAAAGAAGTGGGTGTGTTTACACCGAAAATGTTCGTGCAGCCGAGGCTAAACCCGGGGGATGTCGGTTATTTCATCGCGAATATCAAAACGACCGCCGATATAAAGATCGGCGACACGATTACGGACCAGCGCCGTCCTGCGCGCCAGGCGCTTCCGGGCTTTCACGAGATTCATCCGATGGTGTTCAGCGGGATCTATCCAATTAACACCGGCGACTTCGAACATTTGAAGGCGGCAATCGGGAAACTGCGCTTGAACGACGCAGCGTTCGTCTACGTGCCGGAAAGCTCGGTCGCGCTTGGATTCGGTTTTCGTTGCGGCTTTCTCGGCCTGTTACACATGGAAATCATCCAGGAACGGCTCCGGCGCGAGTATGACATGGATATCATCGCCACGAGCCCAAGCGTGGTTTATGAAGTCCTGACAACGCGCGGCGAAAAACTGTTGATCGACAATCCCGCGCACTTGCCGAATCCGAGCACGATCGAGGAGATTCGAGAGCCGATTGTAAAGGCCTACGTGCTTTGCCCGAACGAAAACATCGGTGACATCCTGCAATTAATTCTGGAGAAGCGGGGCCAAATGGACCGGACCGAGTCGCTCGATACACGCCGCGTGATGTTGCATTGCGAACTGCCGCTCAATGAAATTCTCGTCGACTTTAATGACAAGATCAAAAGCATCACCCGCGGCTATGGCTCGATGGATTACGAGCACGCCGGCTATCGCGCGGCGAAATTAGTAAAACTCGATCTGCTCGTGAATGGCGAACCGGTCGATGCCTTTTCCATGATTGTCCAAAAAGATCGCGCGGAGGCGAGGGGACGGCAGCTTGCGGCCAAGTTAAAAGAAGTGATTCCGCGCCAGCTTTACCAAGTGGCAATCCAGGCGGCGATCGGTGGAAAAATTATTGCGCGGGAGAGTGTTTCGGCATTGCGAAAAAACGTAACCGCGAAATGCTACGGCGGCGATATCACACGGAAGCGGAAATTGCTTGAGAAACAAAAGGAAGGGAAGAAACGAATGAAGAGCATCGGCAAGATTAACATTCCGCAGGAAGCGTTCATTGAGGTGCTCAAGGCGCAATGACCATGAAGAAGCAAACGCCCATCCCTCAACATTCAATATCGAGATCCAGTATCTAAAGATCGCAGGTTTTATGCGTCGTTACATCAAACACAGCAAACTGCTCTTGCGACATGCTCAAAAATATCTGCGCTATAAGAACGATCTGCTCAGCCCCTCTAATCGCCAAGAGATTGTCGACGGCATGGAAAACCTGCGCGCCGCCCTGCGTAAACACGATCACGAACAGATAAAGGGGACAGCGGAAGCGCTCGATGCAACACTACACAAGCTGACACCCGTAACCTGGGAATCGCATTGGCGGGAAAATTGTGAGGTAATCTTAGTAGCGATTGTGGTGGCGGTTGGGATTCGTTCCTATTTTTTGCAGCCGTTTAAGATTCCCACCGGATCCATGCAGCCCACTTTAAATGGGATTATCGGTCATCCCAGCACGGCGCCAGCGCCGAACATTCTGCGGCAAGTCGGCGAGTTCATTATGTTGGGCCGCAACTACATCGATGTTGTCTCGCGTGAGGATGACCGGATTCTTCAGATTGAGCCGAGAAAATTTCTGTTCTTTTTCACGCTCTCGCGGCTCAACTGTCAGCAGCAAAATTTTCTCGTTTACGCGCCGCCCGAGACGCTCACTCATGATTTCAATGTCTTCCCCGGCCGAGCTTATCACCGTGGCGAAATTATTGCGAGGGGCGCAGTGGACACAGGAGATCAGGTCTTTGTCGATAAATTTAGTTATAACTTCATCAAGCCGCATCGTGGCGACGTTTTCGTTTTCCGAACAAACCATATCTTCGGAATTCGCGAGGATCCACAAACGGGGTCGCCCTTTTATATTAAGCGATTGGCCGGGCTGCCGGGCGATGAACTGCGGATCGACCCGCCATTTCTTTATATCGATGGAGAAAAAGCAGCAGGCTTCGGTTTCGCGCGGGTGATGGCAGCGAAGCCTCCCTATCGTGGCTACGCTTTGGGCCGCGATTATCTGTCGGACCCAAAGCAGTCATTTGTCGTGCCCAAAGATGGTTACTTTGCAATGGGCGACAACAGCTACAATAGTTTCGACAGCCGTTATTGGGGACCGGTGCCGGAGGAAAATCTCGTCGGGCGCGGATTGTTTGTTTACTGGCCGTTCAATCAACACTGGGGATTGATTCGTTAGGCAAGTATTTCTCGCTCATGCTCTCGAGTCTCTCGCGAGTATATCCTCTGCTCGGGCTTTGCGGCGGATATGCTCTCGTGATGTTTTTTAATCCGGTGCGGCGAGCCCTCGGCGACGGCTTTCGCTGCATCGCGCGCTTCAAACGCATCTGGCTTACCTTTGCCCTGCTTGGATTCGCTTACTTCGTTTTTCAATTTGTTACCTTCACTCCCATTCGCAGCTCGGCTGATCTCGATGTATTTCAAGTCGTCTCACTGCCGAGCTGGCATTGGCCGAGATTTGTAGAGATCTGGAGAGAAACGCCCCTGCCTACTCTGGAAGGGGTCGCGGGAATCTTCGATAACGCAACGACTACTTATCCGCTCTCTGTCGTGGCCGCTGTCCTGATGATCGTTAACTGGCGTGGTTTGCATGGTGGTTTGTTGCGCGCCCTGCGGAAACGGTACCGTTTCTGGAGCTACTTCATCTACTTCATTCTACTGCTGAGCGGTCTGGCGTCACTCATCAAGCCGATCGTATTCTGGCGCTTGCCGGAGTGGGGAGGAGTTCTTCCGGCCGCGGGCTTGCTGCGAATCTCGGCCACAGTGGATGCGGTCGCATTCATTTTCGAATATCTCTTTGGCGTTTATATCCAGGTATATTTGATCACCGTTTGCCTGGCTTGGGTGAAAGGAGTCAGCTTCGAGGAAGGGGAACTCTTCCGCTTTGCCATGCGCCGCTTCAGTTATGTTTTGGAGTGGGCAGGCATTGTCGTTGTGGTAAGCACGTTGATCGTGCGACTGCCGCTCCTGCTTGCTTATTTTATGAATATTCCCGGCGTGCTCGATTACCTGCCGATCGAGCGCATTGTCATGAGCGGTTTAATCATTGGCTTTTGCTCCGTCCAAATCTCGCTCACTCTGCATAATGAGAGCTTGGGCAAAGCGATCCGCGCACATCGCCAATTCATACGGCAAAACGTGGATCGCGTCGGCTGGTTTTTGCTCATCTGCGGAATCCACTTTTTCTGCATTACAATCTGCGATGCCATTGTGCGAGGCGCGATCGCTGATCGGTTGGCCGTTCTCTTCCTATGGAAGTTCATTTTTGCTTGCCTCCGCGGAGTTATCACCGGCTGGCTTCTCGCTTCGTGGGTTTGTTTATTTCGTCAATGCGAAACCCGCCGCGTTAATCAGGAGAGATGGATCCAGTATTAAGCCAGGCTGCGAGGGGTGCGAATGTGAACGCAGCGAAAATCACCCGCCAGAGCCAATCGAATTTAGCATTGGCATTTATTTCTTTGGGACGCGAGCGCCGCCGCGACATCACTATCTTTTACGCCTTTTGCCGCGTCATCGACGACGTTGCCGATTCTTCAGACCTTGATGTCGCGGAAAAACGACTGCGGCTGGCAGCGTGGCGCGAGATGCTCCGCGTCGCAGTTCCGGGCGAACCGGCACTTGTTCATGACGTGCGGGGGTTGATCGACAAATATTCGCTTTCGACCGACATGCTCGAGGAAATTATTTCAGGGGTGGAGATGGACTTGAGCATCTCACGGTATCCCACCTTCGAGGAGCTCCGCGTTTATTGCTATCGAGTCGCCAGCGCGGTGGGTCTGGTCAGTATCGAGATTTTCGGATATCGCAATCCCGGCTGCAAAGAATATGCGCTTCAACTTGGGCTGGCCTTGCAAATGACGAATATCATCCGGGATGTCGGGAAAGATTTAGGGAACGGCCGGATCTATCTGCCGCAGGAGGATCTGGCGCGTTTCGGTTATTCCGAAGCGCAACTGCGAGATCGACAATACAACGACCGCTTCGTTCGCCTGATGGAGTTTGAGGCAACGCGCGCACGCAAGTTTTTCGCTGGTGCAGCGGAGTCGCTTCCGCCTGAAGATCGCCGATCGATGGTCGCGGCCGAGATCATGGGCTCGGTTTATCATGGCCTGCTCCGCCGAATGGAACTGGACAAATTTCGCGTTTTCGAAAAGGAATACCGCCTGAGCAAATTAGAGAAGATGAGTCGGATCGCGGCGCAACTGCTCAAAACTTTTTGAATTTGCCGCGCCAGGCATCCGTCTGACTTTTCCATTACGAAAACTTATTAAGAGATATGAAAACGAAATTAGTCACAATTGTTTCTGTAGTGGCAGTGAGTTGGCTCGCCCTAATTTTCTCCAGCACAGCAGTAGGGCAGCGTGAATCTTCCCGGATGCAACCCCAACCCCCCCCGAGTGGCACCGGTACCAGTGCAGCTTCTCGGACGACGCAAGGCGCGGCTGGCTCCATTGTGGCAACGCCAATTAGCGCGACGGAAGCCGCAAAAAAGTATCCGCCGCCCAAGGGAGGAAGCTACCCGATGGGCGAAAGAGATCCGCACAAAGCTTCTGGCATTGTCACCAGTCCCTATCCACCGCGCCAGGAGTTTGACTGCTCGAAGATTGCCCACGGTGCACTTGTTCTCGACACACGCGCGAACAAAGTCTTTCTGAGGCCATAGGTCGGGGGCCCGGGTAAAATCGCTGCGCCAGGAAAGCGCGTGGATTTCCTGGTGTTTCGACGTGCAACATTCCCTGATTCGCGCGGTTCAATTCGCCAACGAAGATCATTTATGAGACGGAGTTTTTTTGCAATCGGTTCGATCATCGTCTTGAGTTCTTTCATTCTTAGTTCGTGTGACACCCCGGTTGGTCAGGGCGCCGGATGGGGCGCAGCGACTGGCGCAATCATTGGCGGCGCGGCGACTGGTCATGTTCGCGGCGCAGCGATTGGCGCCGCTGCGGGGGCCGCGGCCGGTGCATTGGTCGGCGCAGCGGTGCAAGAAGACCAAGTCGCGCGTTACGGCCCGCCGCCGCCGGGCGGTTTTCCAATCGCGCGCTGGGCCGGAACGCCCGGCTTTTACTACAGTCCCTACACCGGGCGCGTCTACGATCTTCGCGGGGTTCCGCCTGGTGGGCTCACCCGCGATGTCGATACCGGCCGGCTTTTCCGCAAACCGTAACTAAATGGCAGTTTAGTTCAGGAGCTTCCGCCGGAGATCAGCCCGTTTGCGCCTGTAGTGCATCCACGAGCGCCTGCACTTCCTCTGTCATTTTCAACAGTTCCGGCCACGGCCGATGATAATTCTCGCCGGGCAATTTGCGCGTGGCATCGAAACCCATATGCGAACCGATGTTCTGATCGGTGGGCGCATGGTCGAGTGAATCGCTCGGATTTCTGATGATGGTTGTGTCCCGGGCAGGATCGGTGTTCGCGCACAAACGGAAGAGCACTTCACTCGTGTTGTGCACGTCGCAATCTTCATCGACTGCCACGATGTATTTGCTGAACATCATCTGGCCCATACCCCAGAGTCCGTGCATGACTTTAAAGGCCTGATACGGGTACTGCTTCCTGATGCTGACGAAGACCAGGTTGTGAAAAACGCCTTCCGGCGGCAGTGTCATGTCCACAATCTCCGGAAAATTCATTTTGAATACCGGCAAGAAGATCCGCACACAGGCGTCACCGATATAGTAATCTTCCATCGGCGGCACGCCGACGATCGTCGTTGGATAAATTGCGTCGCGCTGATGGCTGATCGCGGTCAGGTGGAAGACCGGATAATCTTCGACTGCGGTGTAAAAGCCAGTGTGATCGCCAAACGGACCCTCGGGGCGCATCTCGCCGGGCTGCACATAACCTTCCAAGACAAAATCAACGTCTGCCGGTACATCGACGTCGATTGTTTTACAGCGGACGAGCTCGATTGATTTTTTTCGCAGAAAACCCGAAAAAAGAATTTCATCCAAACCGTCCGGCAACGGCGCCGTTGCCGCGAATGTGTAGACCGGATCGCCGCCCAGTGTTACCGCGACCGGCATGCGCTCGCCGCGCTCATAATAGCGCTTACCGTGGCGCGCACCGACCTTGTGGATTTGCCAATGCATACCAGTCGTACGCTCATCGTAAAGTTGCATCCGATAGACGCCAACATTGCGTGCTCCCGTCTCGGGGTCGCGTGTGTGCACATTCGGCAATGTGATAAAACGTCCGCCGTCTTTCGGCCAGCATTTGAGAATTGGCAGATCGCTCAATGAAAAATCCTTTCCACCGTCGATCTTGTGCACAACTTCCTGGCAAACTCCTTCATTCACCCGTTTGGGCCGCGCGTGCAGTAGATGAATTCCTTGCTTGAGCAGATTCCAACCTTCGCGCAGATCGGTTGGCGGTTTTGCTTTTAGGATAAGTTGGATTTCCTGCGCGACGTCTCCGATGTCCGCGACCTGCAGCGCGAGCGCCATCCGACGGCGTGATCCCATGGTATTGATTGCGACCGGAAACTCCGATTTTTTCCCATCGACAACCGGTTGCTCGAAAAAAAGCGCTTTGCCGCCGCCGGGCGATTTCATTTCGCGGTCAGCCCATTCCGCGATGAGCAGATCCGTGTCGACCGGAACAGCGACGCGTTTCACCTCGCCCGTTTGTTCAAGAGCGTCGAGAAACTTTGTCGCCCCACGAAACCGACACTGGTAAATCCGAACCCGTAACCAAAACCAGGACCGTAGTAGGGGCCGGGACCATAGTAAGGATAAGTCGTGTAATTTACATAAATCCAAGTTTCAGTGGGGCGGCCACGCATGTTGCCCACAATTTTCCGATCGGGCGAGCCCCATGCCAGCCAGACCGCGCCTTGTGACATACCGGCGCGCACCTGTCCCTGGCTTACCAACGCCTGGTCGCCAGGAGAAAGGGTCTGATAAATTTCAGGATGTCCCGAAATTCGCGTCTCCGTCGTGGAACAGCTCGCAAGGATCAACGCGCTGCCTGCGATGCCGAACGTGAGCGCCTTAAAAAAGAATTGACGCATCATGCTCGAAAATACGAGCGGGATTCAGCCAGTCAACTCCTCTAGGCCCGGACCATCTTGATTAAGACTATTCGTGCGATTAGCCTTCTGCTGAATGCAGGATCGGTACGGCCATCGGATTTCCTATCTGCGTGTCTCGATCACAGACCGCTGCAACGAGCGCTGCACGTATTGCATGCCGCATGAGTTGCAGGAGTGGTTGCCGCGCGAAGAAATCCTGACTTTCGAGGAAACCTTGCGCCTTATTCGCATTGCAACCGAGGTGGGTGTGTCGAAGGTCAGGATCACTGGGGGCGAGCCGCTCACTCGCCGCGGGGTAATGGGTCTCATTCGCGAGGTTCCGAAAATTCCCGGGCTTCACGATGTAGGTCTTTCGACGAACGGGACGCTCCTTGCGCGTGAAGTTGAGCCGGGGACAACAATGGCGCGCGCTTTACAAAGCGCTGGCGTGCGATCAGTCAACGTCTCGCTCGATACATTGGATCGACAGGTTTATTCCGAAATCACCGGACGAGACTGGCACGCGCAAGTCCTCGACGGAATTGACGCGGCCATCGCGGCTGGATTCGATCAGATCAAACTAAACACTGTGCTGATGCGTGACCGGAATGAGGACCAGTTAATTCCGCTGATCGAGTTTGCCGCGGAGCGCAATTTGATTCTGCGGTTCATCGAGATGATGCCCGTCAGCACCACCGAAGTTCTCGACGAAGAAAACTTCATGTCGATCCTTGCGACGAAGCGCATGATCGAATCGCGTTACGGCAGCTTAGTTCTGGAGCCGGAGTTTCGAACCAATGGCCCGGCCACTTACTATCAGATACCCGGCCGACGGCAACGCATCGGCTTTATCGGCGCGATGACAAATCTTCATTTTTGCGAAAGTTGCAACAAACTTCGTCTGACATGCGATGGGAAATTGCGTCCTTGTCTCGGCAGCTATCTCGAGTTCGATATTATGAAACCACTTCGGGCCGGTGCGAGTGATGAGGAACTCAAGCAATTCTTTCTCGACGTTGTCGATCGAAAGCCTGAGCAGCACGACTTTCGCAATAATTACAAGCCGGGGCGCAAGATGGTCGCAATCGGTGGCTGACCGATGAGGCGTCTTACGCACATTGGCGCGGATGGCCGAGCGCAGATGGTCGATGTCTCGGCCAAGCCGCTCAGCGCGCGGACCGCAGTTGCAACAGGAAAAATCCGGTTTCAGCGCGAAACGCTCGATCTGATCTCAAATGAGCAAATCGCGAAGGGCAATGTCTTTGCGACGGCACGGATAGCCGGTATTCAGGCCGCGAAGCAGACCGCACACCTCATTCCGCTTTGCCACACGCTGCCCCTAAGCGAAGTCAAGATCGACATTGTCATATCAAACGATCACGCAGAGGTGAAATGTACTGCCCGGACTGTTGCGCAGACCGGCG
>WNGE01006086.1_pt1 | contig 20480 bp, 20 predicted proteins | sample 5400651 | NCBI WGS metagenome assembly WNGE01 (sample SAMN13153370, study PRJNA577476) | soil metagenome | isolation source: 60 cm soil or saprolite under grassland replicate 2 | place: USA:California | collected 2016-06-15 | reverse complement strand
TGCCTCAAACCAGAAGTCTCCTATGGTTGGCTTTGGAAATGATGTCGAGACAGACGCGAGGAGACTGCCGAGGAACAGGTTGAGCGTCACTTCCCACAGACCGTTCATTAGCCCGAACCCGATAACGATCCAGAGGTTGGCGAGCATGTAGCCAGCCAGGGCGATGCGGCTGGCGGTGTTCTTGAACCACCACAGAAACGCTGCCGGCAGAAGGAGCAGAACTGTGCCCAATCCGAGTGCAGACAAACCGAGCGTGTACGTGTGATTCGTGGTGATCAGTAGGACCGTAATCAACGCACTGATCATTGAGAAGCGCGCATATCGGTCGACGATAGCCACACAGATCTCCTTACCAAGTAAGGGGTGCTTGCCGCGGTGCGTTAGCGCCCGCCGAAGCGAAGTTAGACTTGAAGATTCCCGTTGTCGTGGGTGCAGACCCCCGACCATTCGGGAATCGGCAGCAGTCCGGGACAATGGCCGCTCGGAACCGCACCATGGATTGGGCGGCGATGCGCCGGTTGGCGATCCTCGTCCTGCTGCTGGTGCCGCTGGCGGCAGTGCCGCTGGTTGGTATCTGGGCAGTCGCTGTAAGCGTGTCCGCCTGCGCATAGCGCACCCACCTGCTCCCGTGGCGGATTTCAGCTGCGGTTTCACCATCTCGATCCCTTGAGCCAGAGTTCAGCGCCGATGTCGACGGTATCCCGCTGACCATGTCGCGGCGGCGTGCCGAGTCCACCCCGTACGGATCCGTGGCCGGGTAGCCAGTGTCGACGTCGCACGCGGGGACTGATCTGGCGACACCGCGTCGACCTCCACCATTGCGCCTCGAATCGCGCTGCTCAAGTTACTCGGCGGCAACCGTCCCGCAACCGGCGGGCATTACATCTTGCATACGGTTTTCCGCCGTTGGGCGGGGATATCTCGAGTCAGCGAACGCTTGGGTTTGCGTTGGCCTGGGTCTCCGCCTAAAGTCCGCGCGTCCGATGGGGGCCTAGAGCTCGGTCGGCGTTCCAGGTGATTTATATGAAGGAGATCATAGGTATGAAGCGGTCTCGTCGGCTGCCCGCCATGGTGGTGGCGCTGGCGCTGGGCATGTTCCCGGTAGCGGGTGCCGCGGCTGGGGAGCAGGGCAAGGGGCCGGCGCCAGTCGTGCAGGCGCCTGAGCGGGGGATCCCCGGCCAATACATCGTGCTCGTCAAGCGCGGCGCCGAGCCGCGGTCCGTTGCGGCGATCGCCGGCGTCAACCCACGGCATTTGTACACGGCGGCGCTGAACGGATTCGCCGCGGCGCTGAATCAGGGCCAACTCACGGCCATGCAGCACAACCCCGATGTGGCGTACATCGAGCAAGATGCCGAGGTCAACAGCGCCAGCACGGAGACTAGCGCCTCGTGGGGGCTCGATCGCATCGACCAGCACGCCCTTCCGTTGAGCGGGACTTTCACCTACGCAAATACCGGCGCCGGGGTGAAGGCCTACATCATCGACACCGGCATCCGGTTCAGCCATAGCGAGTTCGGCGGGCGCGCGGTGACCGGTTTCGATGCCGTGGACGGCGGGTCGGCCGACGACTGCAACGGCCACGGAACGCATGTGGCGGGCACCGTCGGCGGTGCAACCTACGGCGTCGCGAAGGCCGCGACGCTGGTGGCCGTGCGGGTGCTCGACTGCGGCGGGAGCGGCACATGGTCGGGCGTCATCGCCGGGATTGACTGGGTGACGAGCGACCACGCGGCCGGCGAACCGGCAGTCGCCAACTTGAGCCTCGGAGGCGGCGCGAGTTCCTCGGTCGATAGCGCCGTGAGGAACATGATCAGTGACGGAGTGGCCACCGCGGTCGCGGCCGGCAACGGAAACAACGGCGGCGTCGCCCAGGACGCGTGTAAGTACTCACCTGCGCGCGTGGCAGAGGCGATGACGATTGGCGCCACGGACCAGAGCGACTTCAAGACCTCGTGGTCGAACTACGGCAACTGCGTCGACTGGTTCGCGCCCGGCCGCAGCATTACCTCAGCCTGGTACACGGGCGACGCCGCCAGCAACACTATCAGCGGCACTTCGATGGCCACGCCGCATACCGCCGGCGTCGCGGCTCTCCTGCTGCAGAGCACACCACTGGCGACGCCCCAGGACGTGCGCGATGCCCTGTATGCTGCCACCACGAAGGGAGTGGTCAAGTCGTCGAAGACGACCAATAATCATCTGCTGTTCACGAGCTACTAGCCCGAATCCCGTAACTTTGCGGTGAGCCAGCGGTACATGAGACGTGGATGAGACGGCCACGTGGTCGTCTCATCGATGACCTGTTCCTGGTTTGGACCACGGAATCTGGTCCGCCCGCCGAACTTCGTGGCGCTTCAGGGTGAGATCCCATCCCACACTGCGGACTCGCGCATCCTCAATGATCGAACCGGCTAACTTACGCATAGCCGGTGTGGGCCCATCGGCGACGAAGAGAAGTGCCCTCTTCCTAGCCTGGCCGAGATCAAATGTGAGGCTGTGAGCCCCCTCGGATAATCGCGCGTTGCACTCCTGGCGTGGATGGCGGTCGCCCCTTCGTCGCGGTGACTGCTCGTCGAGGAGTTGACGCGCTGGTGGATCTGCAACCGCAGTAGCGCGAAGGGGTCTCAGTTCAGGGTGTGAGCGTCGGCGCGGCCACGCGCTGCGGCGTGCCGGAACACAACTTCGAAATTGGCGCTATCGGCGTCCTGCGCGAATAGCTCCGCTTAACGCATCGTTCGCAGCCGTTCCCGCAACTCTTCCACCCTGGCCCGCTCAGTTTCCAGGAGGAACAGAGCGCCAGGGCTTTGCGTCCTGAAGGTCATTTGGGTCTCCTCATCGAGGCGCCGTTGTGCCTGTCTCAGAAGCAGATCGACTGCGTCAGTTACTATCCCATGCCATTCCCGGGCCTGGTCACTCAACTCAGACGTCTCGATTGTTGCCATACCACAGTGTCTTTCGCGTGGCCAATCGTCAGGCAGAACCAGAAGTACTGCCGCGCGCCGCCAACCGTACTTGACGTCGCCAGCCGGCGACCCGCTCGCACATGACAACCCGGCTAGGAGCTGCTACACACGCATCTGGAAGCCATTCTCACGCGTCCTGCGCTTGAGATGGCCCAAGCACCCATCCGAATCTCGCAATGGCCGCGTCGGCCGTGTGCAGTCGCCCGAGGGCTGGTCGTTGGATTTCGGCATCACGGCTGAGGAGGATGCGGTGCACGCCTCGGTGGCCGATCTTGGTCCTCATGGGCGCTGTACCGGGCGCTGACCGTACTCAGTGGATCGCGGTTCGGGAATGTCTCGCATTGTCTGCTGAGAACAGGTCAGATACCCCAGGTGCCTTGCACTTGGCAAATCACGGTCTAAATCCATCTAATCGACAGCGGCATAGATGTCGTCAAAGCTGCGGCAGTTGTCACAGCGGGCATGTCACGGCGCCGGGTCTAGGTGGTTCACCCGGAACACATGCATGTTCACCATCGCTGACCAGCGTAGATCGGATCTAGGACGCCCCAATGCCGCTTGTGATTGTCGGTCGCTGCGGTCGCCAGTCAAGCTGGACTGCGACGCCGCCTGTCGGAGGAGGTCAACCGTGAACCCACCACGGCTCAACGTCGTGCCCACAAGTCGGTGCCAACTTCTGCACTGTGGAAATGGCAGCAGATCCAGGCCATAGCGATCCTCGCGAGGACCCGCCGATCAGTGACATCGCAGCGGGACAGATCGCCGGCATGTTCAAGCTGCCCCTGGCTGACGTCATTCTGGATGCACGTCAGGTTTCCGCGTGGGGTCATTCAAATGACGACCTGCTCGTCTGGCTCGAGCACCGCCATGTCTGGAGCGCGCGCGGAGCCCTGGCGTTCCTGCTCAGCCTGCGCAAGGCTCTGCAGAACGACTCGAGTCGAGGCTCGTCCGGCTAGTAATGGACGTGCGCCTCGTAGCTGCCGAAGAGTGGCGGTTCGTCTATGGCTGCGGGCATCGATTCTCATTCGCCGCGCCCCGCACACCAGACGAACTCTTGCGCCTAACGGATTGGTTAGAGCGGTACTGGAGCACGTGTTCGCAGTGCCAGCACCGCCCCACACAGGTCGGGCGATCGTCGAGGGTTTAGCCGGCGGCTTGGCGCAACAGTAGCGCCGACCCCTGTGCGCCGGCGGACCATCAGCTGGTCGAGCCTCGGGCCCGCACTTTAGGCGTGGCTAGCCTGAGGTGGGGGATCTGATGCAGGACGTTAGGATAGCTACCCGGGCACAGCGGTCGTCGAGCGACCGAAGGATTGCCAAGAGTCTATGTTCACCGTCCGTGGAACGCGCGACGCGCAACACGGCACTGACCACGACAGGCGCGTGCGCAGCTCTATGACAGTCGCCCACTCGGCGGGCTGCGCGCGAACCTCGGCGAACCGGAGCGCCACGACACAGCATCCGGCAGCCCCGTAATCCTGGATATCCTGGAGGCGCATCGCCGCGTGGGCGCGACTAGTACAGCCCGGCGTAAATGAGGCCGGTGTAGATGAGATCAGACATGGAGTGGCTTTCCCTGGTAGGTCCACTTGAACGGCTTGGCCATGGTGCGATTGAAGTAAGCGATGAAGGCCCTGTATTAAGGTTCGTGTCACCAGCCGCAAACTAGACGCTGTCTACTGCCTGGTCAGCGCGAGGTCTTCGGTGGTCTTCACTCCGAGTACGTTGAGCGGGTAGCGTTCCGAGTATGAGCGTGCACGCTCTGCACTCTGCGGCTCGACAGTACTGCGCGGCTCGTTTGGACGCACTTGTCGACATCCATCTCCATGGCATGCCGCGAGATATGACCCCCGAGCAGCTGGCTGCCCGGCAAGGCGAGATCGCCCTGCGTGGCATCTTGCCCTCGATCGAGGCTGCGTTGCCCAGCGAGTACCCAAACACAGGGGTCCTGCGGCTCATCTGCTGGAAGTGTGCTCCTACGCCCGTTTGGCGGAGGGCGATGTTCGGGATGATCCGGACGGAGAGCCCGAGGCGCGAAGCGCCGAACGGGAACGCTTCCGGATGTATGTCGCGCAATTGACCGAGGAGGAGGCTGAGCATCTGGAACGTGTGCCCGCTCGCCGCGTGCTTGAAGCGACCGAACGGCGCAGTCGATTGCAGCGGATCGTACGGGCATGGCCGTCAGGCGAGGAGCGGTGGCACCCGCATACGGCCGTACTCGGATCCTCTGACTTTGTCGCGGTTCACGGCGCGTGGGTCGGTACTGCGGAGCTGCCGCTAGCACCGATGCGTCAGGCGCTGGCGGAGGTGGCTGGGGCGCGCATATGGGAGCTCCACGAAGGATCACCCTGGTGGACCGATGACGTTCGTGCCTACTCTGGGGCCGTAGCTGGCTACCCCGAGCGGATCGGTCCGCTCTGGCTTGCCGGCTACGAGTTGGACCCAGCCTTATGGTGGACGCCGACGTGGCAGTCGGAGAGTCTGTGGGCTTCGTCGCGACTGGATTGGCTGCTTTACGCTCACCATGAAGGCGTGCTCTATATCGCGGGAGCTCCGTTAGTGCGACGTCTGGTAGAGATCTGGCCAGCCTGGGAGCACCGGGTGTGGCAATGGGGTCTCTACCCGCCGGGGCCAGACTCACCCACGCCCAGAAGACAGCTTGGCTAGCGACACGGGAAGTACCGAATTCAAGGACGGAGTTGGCACATCGGCTACTAACGTTACGCGCAGCAATCACAGACGAAAGTCCGGCAATGCCTTCGCGCAGGCTGCAAGTACCGACTCCAATAATTCTCGGCACTTTCCAACCAGTCGTCGACCCGAGCTCAACAGTTCAATCGGCGACGGGCTGGGTACCCTCGGCGACCATCTGCGCTGGACGGACGGTGGATCAGATGAAGCGGCAATGGACGCACGACGAGTTGGCAGATCATTGGACTCTAGCCCCGAAAGAACTTGAACTGCTCGCGAACAAGACCGGCGCAACGCGCCTCGGCTTCGCCGTCTTGCTCAAAGCGTTCGTGTTCGAAGGGCGCTTTCCGCGCCAAAAGCATGACATACCCGGTGCTGCCATCGTCCACGTCGCCAACCAGGTCAACGTACTTGCAGATCTGTACCCGCGCTACGAGTGGTCAGGCCGCACGATCGAATACCACCGCGCTCAAATCCGGGAGTTCCTTGGTTTCCGCGAAGCAACGGTGCAGGATGGGGCCGAGCTCGTCACCTGGCTTGCCGAGCGGGTGCTGCCTCAAGAGCCTCGAGAAGACCACGTCCGTGAGGCCCTGTTCGAGCGTTGCCGTGCGCTGCGCATTGAACCGCCGTCGGTCGGCCGCATCGATCGGCTTGTCCGTTCGGCTTTTCACAGCTTCGAGGAGCGTTGGTGCGCTCTTGCGTTTGAACAACTCGGCACTGCCAGACAACGCGCGCTCGACGATCTGCTTGTGACCGGGAGTGCCGACGATGAAACCGATGCTGAGGGAGCAGATGGGCGGCGATCGGTCCTCAACGAGCTGAAAGCGGATCCTGGCGCCATCAGCCTCGAAAGCGTCATCGCCGAGATCGCCAAGCTCGAGCGCCTGCGTAGCCTCGGATTGCCGGCTGATCTGTTCCACGATGTCTCGCTGAAAGTCGTCGAGCGCTTCCGCCAGCGCGCCGCGGCCGAGGCTCCCAATGAATTACGCGCGCACGCTCCTGGGCTACGCGCCACGCTGGTCGCGGCGCTGTGCTGGCTGCGCCAGCGCGAGGTGACCGACAGCCTCGTTGATCTGCTCATCCAGGTCATCCACAAGATCGGCGTACGCGCCGAGAAGCGGGTCGAGAAGGAGCTGCTGGACGACTTCAAACGGGTCACCGGCAAGGTCACCGTGCTTTTTCACATCGCCGAGGCCTCGGTCGAAAAGCCCGACGGCTGTGTACGCGACGTGGTCTTTCCGGCGGCCGGTGGCGAACAGAAGCTGCGCGACCTGGTGCGCGAGTACAAATCCAGCGGTCCGGGCTTCCGCTTCCAGGTCCAACTCGAGTTCCGCTCGAACAACGCCGTCCACCAGCCACTGATTGAGGCCCTCGAGCTGCTAAAGCGGTACGCCAATAGCAGCCAGCGCTTGTATCCAGCGCGTGAGAAGGTGCCGCTGGGCGGTGTCGTGCCGCCGGCCATCGAGGAACTGGTGGTGCATAAGGATGCGAAGGGTAAGCAGCGCGTCGATCGCATCAACTACGAGATCTGTGTCTTACGAGAATTGCGGGAGCGCCTCCGCTGCAAGGAGATCTGGGTCGTCGGCGCGGATCGCTACCGCAATCCTGACGAGGACCTGCCCCAGGATTTCGACGTCAAACGTGAGAGCTATTACGACGAGCTTGGCCAACCGCATGACGTTGAGGCGTTCATCGCAGGCCTCCAGGAAACGATGCGGGCAGCCCTGGACACGCTCGATCGTGGCCTGGCGAAGAACCCGTCGGTCACCGTCCAGCCGAACGGTCGGATCGTTGTTTCGCCGCTTGTCGCGCTGCCCGAGCCCGTGCACCTGGTCGGCCTCAAGGGCGAGCTCGTTCAACGTTGGCCCATGACCAGCCTGATCGACATCCTCAAAGAGACAGATCTACGGGTTGGGATCACACCTCAGTTCGCGAGCTCGACGTCGCATGAAGCGCTCGATCCGGAGACGCTTCAGCGGCGTCTGCTGCTGTGCCTGTACGGACTCGGCACCAATGCCGGCCTAAAACGCATAGCCAATGGCGACCATGGCGAAAGCGTCGCGGATTTGCGCTACGTGCTCCGCCGCTACGTTCGCAGAGAACCGCTGCGTCAGGCGATCGCCGACGTCGTCAACGCGACGTTCCGTGCGCGGCGTCTGGACATCTGGGGCGAGGGAACCACAGCGTGCGCCTCGGACAGCAAGAAGTTCGGTGTGTGGGATCAGAACCTCCTGACCGAGAGGCACATCCGCTACCGCGGGCCCGGGGTCATGATTTATTGGCACGTGGAGCGGGGCGCGGTCTGCGTGTACTCCCAGCTCAAGAGCTGTTCGTCGTCAGAAGTGGCGGCCATGATGGAGGGCGTTCTCCGCCACTGCACCGAAATGACGGTCGAGCGACAGTACGTCGACAGCCATGGCCAGAGTGAGGTCGGGTTCGCTTTCAGCCACTTGCTGGGCTTCCAGCTCTTACCTCGGTTGAAGGGCATCTCTCGACAGAAGCTGTACCGACCGGACACCGGTGCTCCGGAGTCCTACCCTAGTTTGCAGCCGGTGCTGACGCGGCCGATCAGGTGGGACCTGATTCGCCAGCAGTACGACGAGATGATCAAGTATGCGACGGCACTACGACTCGGTACCGCTGACGCCGAATCAATCCTGCGCCGTTTCACCCGCGACGCACCACAGCACCCGACCTACCAGGCGCTGGCTGAGCTCGGCAAGGTCGTCAAGACGATCTTTCTGTGTCGCTACCTGCACATGGAGGCCTTGCGTCGCGAAATCCATGACGGGCTGAACGTCGTCGAGAACTGGAACAGCGCCAATGGATTCATCTTCTACGGCAAGGGCGGCGAGATCTCTACGAACCGTCGTGACGAACAGGAGTTGGCGGTGCTTTCGCTGCACCTGCTGCCAAGCAGCCTGGTCTACATCAACACACTCATGCTCCAGCGCGTGTTGGTGGAGCCGGCATGGATGGCCAGCATGACGACGAACGATCTTCGCGGACTGACGCCCTTGATCTACACGCATGTCAACCCGTACGGAACGTTTTCGCTGAACCTGGCTGAACGGCTGGAGCTTGACTCCGATGAGGCAGCGGCGTGATTACGGCCGAGCCGCCAGCTTTAAGACGCACGCCAGCCAAGCGGAAAGCTCACCAATTGGCGACCACGCTCCGTCACGAGCGGCCGGACTACGTCTATCTGAAGGAGATCTTTCGCCAGCTCCGCGCGGAGCTCGGGATCGTCGTGCCGCGGACGCCAAAGCGTCTTCCGTACGTGCCCAGCGAGGACGAGATCCGCCGGTATTACGAAACGGTCTGGAGAACCCGAAAGCTCGGCGATCTCGTGCTCATCAAGACCCTGCTCTACACCGGTGTGCGCGTCAGCGAGCTGTGGCCATCAGGCTCACTGACGTGGACTTCGACCGTTGCCAAGTCCGCATTAATGAGGGCAAAGGTCACAAGGATCGCGTCGTGCCGTTCCCGTCATCATTCAAGGAGACTCTGGCGCTGCACCATGATCGGCTGCGGCAACGCGGAGCCAGCTTCCTTTTCGAGTCGTCATGGAAGAAGCCGTACAGCGATCGTGGCGTCCGCCGCCTCCTCGAGCGGTATGCGACGGCTGCAGGCCTAGCACATCCAATCTCGCCGCACCGACTGCGGCATTTCTTGCTCACCTGGCTGAAGAAGCAAGGCATCGACGACGCACTGATCCAACCCTACTCAGGTCATGCCAGCCGCCAATCGCTGGAGATCTACTCCCGCCTTGCGATCGCTGACGCTCAAACTGCCTATGCAGACGTCATGGGCCGGTTCCCCGTGTGAGCCGGCAAGCTGCGCTACTTTGCGGCTGGTGACACGAACCTTAATACAGGGCCGCCTGGGCGTGATCATCGCGGGTCATGGCAGTGGCTTCGGCCGGTCCAACCCGCGCGGCGAGGAGCCGAAGCTTGTACGTCCGCTCGGGGCGCTGGGCCTGGACGCGGCGAGGCTCGCGACGCTCGCGACCGCGGCCCGCGCTACCTTCCACGCCAGCGTCGAACCCCTGGTCGAGCGGCGAGCTGCCCTGGTGCGATGCGAGACCTTGGTCGCCTCGAGAGCCGGGTCGAGACACTGCTCGAAATGGCGGAGGACCGGCTAATAGAGAAGCGCGAGTTCGCCGCGTGGAAGGCGCGACTCGAGTCGGAGCACAAGTGGCGTCGCGGGAGCTGCAGGCCGTGGAGGCCAAGCTGGCTGCCCGGAACACGTCGGTGGACAACATCGGCGCAAGCCTCGCCAGCCTGCGACGTCTGGTCGACATGTACGACGAGCTGCAGGAGGTTTCGGAGCGCCGGCGCCTGGTCGAGGCCTGTCTGGCGCGGGTCGTCGGCGGCGACGCAAGCATAGAGATCCATAGGCTCGCGCAGCCGACAATGGTCGTTCGGCGCCAAGGCGGCGAGGCCGCGCCGAGCGACCCGTCCTCGGGCGAACTCGCGGGCGCGGGCATAAGGCCGTGTTGACGAGGTCCCGCGCTACCCTCGCCTTCGTGACAACAGCCCAAGCCGGGACGCTCGCGCTCGCGGCCGTCGGCGCGTTCTCGGTGATCCTGGTGATCCTTCACTTCCTGAAGCCCGAGTTCGATCCGTCCTGGAGGATGATCAGCGAGTACGAGATCGGTCGTTACGGCTGGCTCATGCGGCTCGCGTTCGTGTGCTGGTCCGCGAGCGTCGTCGGGGTCGACGTGGCGCTGTCGCCCTCGCTGTCGACCGCCGCGGTCGTTGCGCTGGCGATCGTCGCCATCGGTCCCCTCGGCGCGGCGATCTTCGCGACCGAGCCGACCACGAGGCCGCTGGATCAGACCGGCACTGCCCACCGCTTGCACGCGGTCTTCGGCGCGCTGTTCATCCTCGGGTTCCCGATCGCCGCGACGCTCGCCGGTCAAGCCTGCCTGACCGGGGTCCCCTGGATCGGCCTCATCGCGTTCCTCGGGGCCACCCGCGTGTACGGCGCGCGAGGCGGACGCCGCGCGGCGCCGGAGGTCCTCATCGGGTGGCCGAATCGCTTCATGGTGGCGACGTACGTTCTGTGGATCGGCGCGGTCGCGACGACGAGAAGCGGGGTCTGAACGCGAGTGCGTCTCGGACCAGAACGCTGCCACCGTGGCCGGCACCGGCACGAGAACCAGCACCGCCACACCCACGGCGGCAAGGGCCTGCACATCGCGAAATGGGTCGTCCTGGCGTTCATCAGCGGAGGCCGCTGGATTCACCGCCGCGGCCGCCTGCACCTACTCGGCCTGGAGTGCGATCGGGAACAACGCGCGACGGCGTCGGGCCTGACCCTGAGGCGGATGATGAGTTCGGGTCTCGGTGTCGCTTGTCGGTCCGAGTTCAAAGGGGTGCCGGGGCCGCGGGCCGTCTTGGGGCGCCACGAAGGAATCGTGCCCAGCGAGGCGGCGGCTCTCACCGAGCGTCGCGCCGGAGCACCTCGGCGACGACCCGGTACAGCGCCGGATGGGCCGCGAACCGCACCTGCGGGTCAGCGATAGCGGTGTTGACGCGCTGCTGGAACTCGGGATCCGCCTGGGCCGCCTGCACGGCCTCGGCGCTGTCCCAGTGGGCGACGTTGACGAGCTGGAACCGTGTCTGCGACGAGAGGGCGCGGTGCAGCCGCGTATCCACGAAGCCCGGCTGCGTGCTCATCAGGGCGGCGCGCTCGCGCCATCGGGCGATGAACGCGTCGACGTGCTGCGCGGGTAGCTCGAAGACGTTGACCAGCGTGACGGGCGTTCCGTTCGCTGACTGGCTGCCCTGACTCATGGAAGTGCATCCTCCTGCGTAGTGTTCCGGCTGGCCGCCATGTTCGCCTCCAAATCGACGGACTCATCGCTCACTGCTATGACCGAAGGGGGCACGCGAATGTGACCGTGAGGGGTGTCTGACGCTTGGCGATCATGGCGGCACGCTTCAGCCGGAGCCATTCCACGGGACCCTGCACGCTCGTCACCACTGCGTAGAAGTGTTCGCGGTTAGCTCGTGGCGGTGGTTCCAAGCGCCGGCGGGGCGGTGGCTTCTGGGACCGCGCTACTCGTTCGCCTGGCATGGCCTCCCGGCCGATGATGGCGCGGCGGGCGGATGAGCTTGACGCATGGCACTTCGCCGTCGCCGCCGTGCTGCGCCATCTCGCCCGCTGGGCCATCAATGAGCATTAGGCGGTGACCTTCCCTCGAACCTGGGCCCGCGGCAGGCGTTCGCACAGACCAGCGGATCCGACATTGAGACCTATGTTGGTCATGTTGGACAGGTGCTCGCTGGCCACCAGCCAGACGATGTCGCAGATCTCGCGCTCGGAGTAGAACCGTGCCAGGCGGTCGAACGCCTCGGGAGCCACATGCTTCTCCTTCGTCAGCTCGGTGGCGTAGTCGAGCGCCGCCCGTTCGGGTTCGTTGAACAGCGCACTGCTACGGTACTCCGGCAGGGCATCGAACCTGGCCGCGTCGGTGACCTGGGACTTGAGGGCGTAGTAGCGGCCGGCATCCATGCAGAACAGGCAGCCGTTGGTGCTGGCTACTTGTTCGCGAATGAGCGCCTGAAGCTCGCGCGACAGGGTCAGCTTCTTGTCGAGGGCGTAGCTCTTCATGTAGAAGCGAGTGAAGGCGAAGGGCATGCGCGGCGGGAAGACCATGAAGGTGCGCGCAGCAGCCTTGCCAAACTGACGGCGCATGAAGAAGTAGATCAGCTTCATCACCAAGCCTTTGGGACGCTCGATTGGAGCCAGATAGGGAGACGACATCTGTATTTCCTCCTTGTCACATCCCCCGCTCTGCGCGGGTCACTCATATGACAGGCGCAGATGGAGGAACGTGACAGATGGCAGAGCGCGACTGGCTGACGGACCACTTCGAGCAAGAGCGCCCTCGGTTGAGAGGCGTCGCCTACCGCATGCTGGGCTCAGTGGCGGAGGCGGAAGACGCCCTTCAGGAGGCGTGGCTGCGGTTGAGCCGCGCCGACACACGCAGCGTGGAGAACCTCAGCGGCTGGCTTACGACAGTTGTCGCGCGGGTGTGCCTGAACCTGCTCCAGGCGCGCAAGGCGCGGCACGAGGAGCCCCTAGGCATACGCATGCCCGACCCGATCGTGAGCCTCGCTGCTGGTGGTGACCCCGAGCACGAAGCGCTCCTGGGCGACTCGGTCGGTCTAGCGCTGCAGCTGCTCCTTGAGGCGCTCTCACCCGCTGAGCGGGTCGCCTTCGTGCTGCACGACGTGTTCGCGGTGCCCTTCGACGAGATTGCGCCGATCGTGGGCCGCACGCCGGCCGCGGCGCGCCAGCTCGCCAGTCGGGCCCGCCGCCGGGTGCAGCAGGGAGAGGGAGCGCGCGCGGTGCCCGACACTGACCTCGCCGGCCAGCGAACGGTCGTACAGGCCTTCCTGGCCGCAGCGCGCGAAGGCAACTTCGAGGCGTTGCTCGCGGCGCTCGACCCGAACGTCATGCTGCGGGCCGACCGCGGTGCCGTGCCCGCGGGTGCGCCGACCGCGATCCGCGGCGCGCGGGCGGTGGCCGCGGAAGCGCTCACCTTCGCGCGCCTCGCCGGGTCCGTGCAGCCGGCGGTCGTGAACGGCGCCGTCGGGCTCGTGTCGTGGGGTCCGGACGGAAGGCCGTTCTCGGTGCTGGCCTTCACGGTCAGGCGCGGGAAGATCGTCAAGATCGACGTGCTCGCCGACCGCGAACGCCTCCACCAGCTCGAGCTGGCCGCCCAGCTGTCCTCGGCGACTGAGGCGGAGCACCAGTGAGCCTGGCGCTCCGGAACCTCCTCTTCACGGTCGTCGTGCCGGGCGCGGGGCCGTGTGGCCCCCTGGTGGATCCTCACCCGCGGCCGCGCCGCACCCGGACCGGTCGCATGGGTCGCATGGCCTGCGGTCGCCCTCATCGCCGCCGGCGCCGCCCTATGCCGGTGGTGCGTCTGGGTCTTCGCGGCCGTCGGCGGAGGCACGCCGGGACCGTAGGACGCACCGCGGCGTTTCGTCGCGGTGGGCCCGTACCGCTGGGTGCGCAACCCGATCTACATCGCCGCGCTCCTCGTCATGGTCGGCGAGGCCTGGCTGTTCCTCTCGCCGGCGCAGCTGGTGTACGCCGGAGCGGCGGCGATCGTCTGCCACCTGTTCGTGATCGGCTACGAGGAGCCGACGCTGCGGCGTCGTTTCGGTGCGGCCTACACCGAGTACCGCGGACGGTCCGACGCTGGATCCCGCGGCATGGCGACCGGTTGCTGAAGATCGGCGACCCGCAGCTGCTGCTCGCCGTGCACCCTGTGGCCGGGATCGCAAGCGAAACCGTTGCCGACATGCTCTGGGACGAAGCACGGGCTGATCTCCCTGGAGACTTGCGCAAGAAGCGATCCAAGCTGCGGCTCAAGCTGCGTCGACTGGTGCCGGACCTACCTGTTGACCCGTTGCCGGGCGACGCCTACAAGGGCGAGAAGGTGGTCCTGCTGGACACCTCGGTGGTCTCGAGTGACGTCCACGAGTTCATCGAGGTGCTGGATCTGGCGCGCGGCCTCAAGCCCCCAGACGCCATTGCGGCCTATGAGGCGGTCCTGGGCCTGTACAGAGTCGACCTGCTGGATGCCTCCGACATGCGCAAGTACCGCTGGACATACGACGGGACCCCCAGATCGCGCTCGGGCGGCGCGGCGAGCTCCGCGCAATCCACAAAGAGGCGCGACTCAAACTGGCAGGACTGCTCGCCGAGGGGCCGGAGTCGGGGCTGGCACGTGCGGAGGAGCTGTACTCAGCTCTATGCGGCGAGGACCTCGACAACGAGCACCTCTGGACCGCGCTGTTCCGCAATCACGAGCGCACGGGCAGCTCGCTTGGGCTGGAAAGCGCGGTGCGGCGATTTCGCGACGCCCGGGTCGAGCTGGGCACCACCAATGTCACCGACATCGACCGCGTGCCTTTGCCACCCAATCTGGAGCGGCTGGTCCAGCAGTGGCACTACCGCCGAACACACGGCCGGCGGCGATTAACCAGAGAACAAAAGGATGTGTGCGCACGGGCATGGGTTTGACCGAATCTGATTCGCAGCGGGGTAGACCGGACACGCGTCCGCATAGCCGGCGTGGGAATCGCGGTGGACAGCCGCGCCCACACAGCACAGGTGGTACTCGTGAGACTGACATCAAGAAACGGCGGGGGCTGGAACGATGACCGGCGTCAACCTGGACCACTACGGCGATGCTCTTATGCGCAATCCCGACACCTGGGTGTGGCTTGTCGTCGCTGTACTCGGGGTAGCAGCTTGCCTGCGAGTTATTGCACTCTTCGGAGCGGATGACTGGGTCAGTTTCGCCGTGATGCTGGTGATGTGCTGGATTGCGCTGGGCTGCCTTGTCGATGTCGGATTCACCGGCGCGATCGCGGGGCACCTCACAGATGTGTGGTACTGGCAGCTTGCCGCGTCGAGTGCCATCTGGCTGGTTGGTAGCTACTGGCTGGTGAACCGCTTCATCGACTGGGTTCGAGCGCAATTCCCTCGCAATACGCTGCCCCGCTAGACGCTGCGAACACCTCGGTGTAGGGCATGGCAGGTCGATCACCGGCGGCACAGACTGCATTCGGCACGATGGTGATCGTCGCGATCGAGCAGTCGGTCCCCACGCCGCAGCGGCTGGTTCAGGACGACCTCGCCGTTGGGCTCCTGCCAGCCGGAACGCTGATCGTGGGCGCCTGTCGCTGGTCGTCGGTGCGCGACCTGTTCGTCAGTCTCTCTGCTCGGCGGGCGCCGGGTGTCTGGGGCGGGGTGCTGTGCCGCAAGCGCTACGCCGACGGCATCCTGACGGCGGCTCTGGACGACGGGATCGACCAGGTCGCGTCATCCTCGGCTCGGGCTTGGATACCCGCGCCTCTCGTCTGGTGGCGCCCGGACCCGCCCACGTGTTCGAGCTGGATCTCGTCGAAAACGCCGCGTATAAAGAGCAGCGCCCGCGCCGCATCTATCGCGGGCTGCCCGAGAACGTTGCGCTGGTGCCGGTGGATTCAAAGCAGACGAACTAACCGTTGCCCTCGGAGCGCATGGATCCAACCCGCAGCAACGCCCAGTCTTCGTCTGGGAGGCAGTGACGCAATACCTGACCGAGCATGGCGTGCGGCAGACGCTCGCGTATCTTTCCACGATCAACGTCCGGCAGTCGGGCAGCCTTCGACGTAGGTCTGACGCGGCGCTGATGCCATCCTGGGCCAGGTATCTCGATGTCCACCACCGCCACATCGGGTCGCGCCCCGATTGCTGCCGGAATTACTTCGTCCCCCCGAGCGAACGTCGGCGACTGCCTCGATATCGCCTTCGAGTTCCAGCAAGCCCCGCAGCGCGGTCCGGAACATCCACTTGGTGATCACCGACGTGTTGACCTTGGCACGTTGGCAGGGCGGTTCACGCCATTTTCGTAGGCGAAAATAACCGCCTGCACGCGATCGCGAAGATCGAGCTTCGCCAGGATCCGCTTGACGTGAGTTCTGATGGTCGATTCCTCGACCACCAACTCGGCGGCTATCTCGCGGTTTGACAGGCCGCGAGCGATAAGTTCAAAAACGTCGCGCTCGCGCGGCGTTAGCTCATCGAGCTTGCCCTGGTTCGTCAACTCGGAACTTGGCTGATGGGCCATGCGGTCGATGACGCGCCGGGTTACTGACGGTGAGAGCAACGAGTCGCCAGCGGCGATTATGTGGACTGCCCCGATCAACTCCTCGGGCCGCGCCCGCTTCAGCAGGAACCCCGATGCGCCGGCACGAAGGGCGCCAAAAATATAGTCGTCCTGCTCGAACGTCGTCAGGATCATTACTCGAGTCGACGGGGCTAGCCGCGATAGCTCACTGGTCGCGCCGATACCATCGAGGTCAGGCATCCGAACGTCCATCAGGACCACGTCTGGCGCCAGCTTGCGCGCCTGCTCTATCGCCTCGCGACCCGTGGCCGCCTGGCCGACGATCTGAATTTCGGCATCGGCGGTGAGGAGTTCGATGAGCCCCGCCCGCATCAGGTGGTCGTCGTCGGCAACGAGCACGCGGATCAAGCGCCCTGACCTCCATACGGAATCCGGGCGCGGATCCGAAACGTGCCGTTGGCGCGCTCGGCCTCGAGGCGGCCACCCAGCAGAGTCGCGCGCTCGCGCATGCCGATCAGCCCGTGACCGCCGGCGGACCGCGAGTCGCGATCAGCCTGAACTGGATTGGTCACGGTGAGCTCCACCGCGGCTTCGCCGAACGCAACCTCGACGTGCGCGCTGCCCTCTCCGTGGCGGGCCGCATTGGTAAGTGCTTCCTGAAGGATTCTGTAGGCGGCCTGATCCGCGGTGCTAGTGAGCTGCTGCCGTGCTCCGGCCGTTTGGAGCGTTACCTCGAGCCCGGCGGCGATATGGCGCGCGATAAGCGTCTCCAGCGTGGCAAGCCCTATCGGAGCGTTGACGACCTCGTTGGCTGACGCACCCTCGCGCAGCGTACGAACAATGTAGTCGATCTCCTCTGCCGTCTGCCGTGCCAGCTCCTCGATGGCCTCCAGCGCGAGCAGCGAACGAGCCGGATCCGGATCCTGGTGGTGGCGCAGCCGTGCCGCGCCGGCGCGCACGGCGATGACGCTGATGGCGTGGCCAGCGGAATCGTGGAGATCGCGAGCGATGCGCGCGCGCTCCTCGGCAGCGGCGAGCAGTCGTTCTCGCTCCGCATGCCGCTTAGCGCGCTCGGAGCGTTCTCGGAGTGCGGCTATCTGCTCTCTCAGCAGACGCGTGCGCTCGCCTGCGAACCAGGCGACGGCCCAGCCGAGGACCGAGTGCTCGAGCTCGATTCTCGGAAAGCTCCCCAGTGCGTGAGCGGTGGCGCCAAGGTAGGAGGCCAGCAACCCCACCACCGTGGCCGTCGTGCGCCATGTCCACCCCCTCTCCCCCTCCTGGCTCACGGCGAGCAGATACAGCGCAACCGTCGGACCGGGCATCGGGTCGGCCGGATAGCCGAGGCCAGCCAGCAGCACGCTGGCCACCCCCGTCGTCACGAACACGCCGAAGGGGTAGCGCCGCCAGAGGACCAGCGGCATGGTGGAGCAGCCGGCGAGGGCTGCGCTGATCGGATCGAGGTGGCCCCACCCCGAGGGGGAATGGGCGATGCCGCCCTCTGCGAGTAGCGCAAGCGAGCCGGCAAACGTGGCGGCCGCGACAGTCCCGATGCGGAGTGCTTCCGATCTCAGCGGTGTTCCGAAGAATCGGTGGGTCGAGGCCATGGACGTCAACAGAAGGGTATGTCAGCAGCCCCAATCTGAAATCACCCTGCGGGGGGACCCACCTCAACGAAATGGGGACGGCGAGGATCATCCGACGGAGTGTTTTCCGTGATCGCCCGCTCTCATAGGTTTAGTGGGCATGGCTCACAATCCGCACCGAATCATCCGGCCGATTCGCATGCTCGATGCCACCTACTCCGACCATCGGGGCCGTACCTCACAGTTCTTACCCCGCTCGTCCGGGATCACAGCTGGCCCGGAGGCGCGCGGTGATTCGACAACGACTTGCAACTGGAGGCGACACGTACATGGCTGATGACATGCGACGCCAGGACCCACCCGCTCCGGATTCCATCCCGTATGCCACACCTCTGTGGGTCAAGGTGTTCGGGACCATCGTCAGCGTGGTCATCCTGCTGTTCATCATCCTGCGCTTCACTGTCTTTGCAGATCACTGATGACGATGTCACCGCGCCTTCGCAAATTCATGCTCGCGGTCCATCTCACGTCGGCGGTTGGATGGATCGGAGCAGCCACTGCTTACCTGACCCTGGTTGTGGTTGTACTGACGAATGAGGACGCCCGGACAGTCCGCGACGCTATTGGTGTGATGGCGCTGATCGACTGGTACGTCATCATCCCGATGGCTATCGCTGCGTTCATAACCGGGCTTGTGTTGTCGCTGGGCACACAGTGGGGCTTGTTCAGGCACTACTGGGTCTTGTTCTCGCTGCTCCTGACGGTGTTCGGCATATTCGTCCTGGTCGAGTATTCACTGACGCTTCGCGAAATGGCAGCGGTGGCGGCCAACCCGACCTTCTCCAGCTCGGATCTGGACTTCCTGAAGGATCCAGGTCACGCCGTCCACAACATCGGGGGGCTTGGGCTGTTGCTCGTGGTCACGGTGCTCAACGTGTATAAACCGCGCGGCCTGACGCGGTACGGATGGCGGAAGCAGCAAGCAGCCAGAGCAGCGCCTGCAGAGCAGCGCCTGCACGGCACGGCGCAGTCATCACAATTCTTCGATACACGAGGCGGAAGCCCGCAGAAGATTACGTCCTGATGAATGCTGAGCAGGTTCCTGTGTTTATCGTGACTATGGGCGGAGGTCCTCATCCGTGTCGCTCAAGTTGGTGCAAGATGGCGCTCATCGATTGCACGTCGAACATCACCTGCGTCCGTCGAGAGCCATAGTGCTTCGAGCCGGAAGCAAATGCCACCGCAGTCTGTAAAGGCGTGCTCCGACTCGGTTCCGTTTCACGGTGCGGTTCTGTTGCGTCTAATGCACATCCTTATCCGCGAAGGGAGACGTTGTTGAATGGCACACGTCCTAGTCGCGCGGCCCCGCTTCACCCGGACAGTGACCGAAGAAGAGGTGCAGCGTGCCCTCAGTGAGGCTGTCACCCTCTGCGAGCAATCGGGCGGGTTTCACGCGTTCTACTGCGTCCGGGTCAGCGACCGCGAGGTCATGAATATCTCCTTCTGGGACAGCCAGGACGCCGAACGAGGGTTTGCGGCGGCACGGCCGTCCATGACAGCGCTGGCTGGCGCGATGATGGAAGGCCCGCCAGAGCAGAGTTCCGGCGACTTGATCTTCACCTATCGAGTCGAGCAGGGCACGGCAGCGGGATAGCAACCATCGCGACTCACGCATGCTCACGCCCCTAGCTCCAGAGTCGCCGCTTGGTCACTCGCGTGTAAGTTCGATCGCGGACCAGACCTGATGTAAAAGCGGTGGCGTTGCTTCCGCGTTTAGCTCATCTTACGCGACCTTATTGATGGTTGGCTCACTGTGCGCGTGAGCGATCTTCATTGACCCAACCTGTTTGTACTCCAGGTCGCTCAAGCCAAGTCCTCTGGCACCTGCCAGGAATAGATCCAGCACCGCCCAGCACATGCGCTCAGGCAACTCGTCTCTCCGGGAAAACGGCCAATCACTTTCGTCCGCCGCTTGACTTCCTCCAGCGATCGCTCCAACAAATTGGAGGATCGGAACCGCTTGCGCAGCCGCGGGAAGTAGTTCGGATGGATGCACACCGCCGGCGCGTCCTCCATCAGGCAGGCCGCGGCACTGGGATAGGGCCGTTCCAGTTCGGCAACCAGCTCACGCAGCCTCCGCTCGGCATCGGCCGGGTCGGTGGCTTCATCCAGAGCCGCCCAGTATGCAGCCTTCACCTGGTCGTGCAGACCGGAGCGCTTCGGCAGTTTGGCGATCACATCGCGTAACTTGTGAACCGCGCACCTACCCCGGTCGGCCTCCGGCCAAAGTTCTTCGATGGCCTTGATCAGACTAGGTGCTCCGTCGCTGACCACCAGCCAGGGCGCCCGCAGTCCGCGGCGTGTGAGATCGGGGCCGAGGTCCTGCCAATCTTCATGCGACTCGCGCTGGCCTAAACGCACCACCAGCAAGACACTGGCACGAATCGCCGATAACCCTGCAGGAGATCCTCATGAACCTCACGCTGAACCTCGCTCTGTGGATCGTTGCCGGACTGCTGGCCGTTGTCTTCCTGCTCAGCAGCGCCAAGCTGTTCGTGCCCAAGGAGAAGATGGCCGGCATGGGCGCCGCCACGAGATG
>WNGE01008053.1_pt1 | contig 20486 bp, 15 predicted proteins | sample 5400651 | NCBI WGS metagenome assembly WNGE01 (sample SAMN13153370, study PRJNA577476) | soil metagenome | isolation source: 60 cm soil or saprolite under grassland replicate 2 | place: USA:California | collected 2016-06-15 | reverse complement strand
TTTTCATCTGTACCCAATATCAGTGTGAAGTGCGCGAAAATCGGCTGCGGCAATTTGAATTCCGCTGCTATGGCGCGGGCTGTCGACATATAGATACGATTGGCTTCAGCTTCCGGCCACTTCTGGTTTTTAGGATTGCGCACATCAAAGAGGGTTTGGGAAAAACCGAGCTGCGCCAGCACTAAAGCCACAACGATCGCCTGCACCAGAGTCGTGGCATGAAAGCGAAATTCCCCGCGATACTTATCGTGGCTTGCCGCTTGGCTAGCCCGCCGGCTCCCCGATTCTGATTGCGGCCGATCACGCATCGCGGCCTCCTGCGATTGGACGCGGAGAGTGTCAACTTGTGAGCAACGCTTATGAGCGTGTATACGATGGGTTGAATCCGAAAGTTCAAGTACTCTAGAATGCGTTAACGCCAAGCGATTAAACTCGGAGAGGACGTTGTCTTTCGCGTGCCTCTCGTCAGGAGCTTTTCATGAAACGCGCTTTGAACCTTCTTCTGGGCCTGGCCGTGTTCGGTCCACTTCTTCTCTTCACCGCATCCTCCTCAAAGGTTTACGGAGCGGCAGCAGATGAAACCATTGTTTCGCGCACTGCAGAGATCAATGGTGTCAGATTGCATTACATCACCGCAGGCCACGGCGCGCCGCTGATCTTACTGCATGGCTATGCGGAGACCTCGCTGATGTGGAAGCCGATTATTCCCGTGCTGGCCGAGCGCTTCACCGTAATCGCACCAGACCTACCCGGCATCGGAGACTCGGCCATCCCCGCCGACGGTCTGGACATGAAGAGTGCCGCCATCCGCATTCATGACCTCGCTAAGTCGCTGGGCGTGCAGAAAGCTGAGGTCGTGGGACACGACATCGGCCTCATGGTCGCCTACGCCTACGCCGCGCAGTTCCCAACGGAAGTGACAAGACTTGTCCTGATGGATGCTTTCCTCCCAGGCGTGGAAGGATGGGAAGCCGTTTACAACAATCCCAACATATGGCATTTCCGCTTCAACGGGCCGACCCCCGAAGCCCTGGTTCAAGGTCGCGAGCGTACCTACTTCGAGTATTTCTGGAATGACTTAGCAGCCGACAAGACTCGTTCGATTCCGGAAGCAGATCGCAAAGCCTACACGGCGGCTTACGCACGTCCGGGACGCATGCATGCGGGATGGGCCTATTTCGTTTCGTTCCAACAAGCGGCCAAGGATTTCGCGCAACTCTCTCAGACCAAGCTGCCCATGCCAGTACTGACCATCGGCGGCGAGAAGTCGTTGGGAGAAGCGCTAGGGCAACAAACCAAGCTGGTTGCGACAGACGTGACCGTCGTCGTGCTGAAGGACACCGGGCACTGGGTGCTCGAAGAGCGGCCTAAGGAAACCACCGAGGCGCTTCAAAAGTTTCTCTGACACGAAGGTGGCAGGCTTGAGTGTGTGCCTGCCGAGCTACCGCGGACTCGATCAAGTTGCGAACAAGATTAGCCTAAGATTTTTCAACCTGGAGATGGGCTGCGATCCCGACTAGCTCCAGCAATTTCTAATCCCTTGGATGCGTACATTTTCTGCGTTTGCCAGCCCAAACGCCAAGGTTTCCCATAAGCCGTGCCATACTATTTCAGTCAGGTCAGCCTGCCTCAGAATGCACTGAACAGAGAAAAGGACTTGGTAGACACCGCATTTGCAAATCCGGCCAGACTTGGATACCAGCGCCCCCGGTCGGTCAACATGCCTTTTTTTCGGGTGTTCTTGCTGATCCTAATGCTTAACAATGTCTCTGTCGCACGCCTGCATGCGCAGAGCTCACAGCCAGCTATCGAGTTTATAAATGTGACGGCTGCCGCTGGCATCAAGTTCGTCCACTTCAAGGGCAATAATGGCATCTCGATTAACCGTGAGGAATTTGGCCCCGGAGTCTGCGTGGCCGATTTCGATGGCGACGGCTGGCAGGACATCTATTTCGTCAATGGACGGGATGTATACAATCGCGGCATTTCCGCCGGCAATGCCCTGTACCGAAATAATGGAGACGGCACATTCACCGATGTCACTGAGAAAGCCGCCGTTCCAGGGACGGGCTACGGCTTGGGTTGTGTGTGGGGGGATTACGACAACGACGGCTTTCCTGATCTTTTTGTGACTCAGTATGGCCGGAATGTTCTGTATCACAACAACGGCAACGGAACGTTTAGCGATGTGACCGACAAGGCCGGCGTAGCTGGTACAGAATCGGGGGCTTTTCATTCTGGAGCGACGTTCTTCGATTACGACCGCGATGGCCGGCTCGATCTTTACGTCGGCAGCTACGTCGCGCTGGGTGATAAGCGCTATTGCAACTTAGGAGCAGTGCTCAGCAGCTGTCCTCCCAGCGAATATCGTGGCAGTCCGGACGCGCTCTATCACAACAACGGAGATGGCACATTCACCAACGTTACGGTAGCGGCCAAAATTTATCAGCCACAAGGTAAGAATCTTTCGGTCGGCGCGGCTGATTATGACAACGACGGCTGGCCCGATCTCTTTGTGGCCAACGACGGTATTAGACCATCTCTGGCATAACGATGGCAAGGGATTTTTCGACGAAGTCAGTGATCAGGCCGGCATCACGCGTCCCACGCACGACGTGCTCAGCTTCGGTGGGGGCTTCTTCGATTACGACAACGATGGGTGGCTGGACCTGTTCATCGCTAACGGACACGCTATCCCGAAGTCGAACAGGCCACTCCGGAGATTCACTATAAGCAGATCAACTCTCTGTTTCACAATGAAGGGAACGGCAAATTCGTAGAGACTACCAAAGTGGCCGGCAGGGGCTTTCAAACACCCCATGTTGGCCGAGGCGTGGCTTTTGCCGATTTCGATAATGACGGCCTCGTGGACGTGGTCGTAGCCAACAATGGAGACCCGCCCCTGCTGCTGCACAATAGCGGCGGTAATGGGAATCATTTCCTCAATTTCAAACTCGTTGGAACCAAGAGTAACCGCGACGCGATGGGAGCGCGCATCCGCATTGTGACCGGCGGGTTGTCGCAAATCCGCGAGATCGCCGGCGGAGGCAGTTATCTTTCCCAGAGCGATCTTCGTGCCAATTTCGGTCTCGGCAAGGCTACCCGCGTAGAAAGTGTCGAGGTCACGTGGCCTAGTGGACAGCGCCAGATGTTCCGCAACATTGAAGCCGATAAGTTTTATCTGGTCGAGGAAGGGAAAGACGAGGTACGGATGCAGCAGTTTGCTCACAAAACAGGTGGGGGTTAAGTTCGGGATGTGGATGACCAAGTCCCAAGCGATTTCGTCTCCGTGTGGCAAGTGAAAAGACTACTTTGCAACCCAAACGACGAAGGTCAATTCATCGTCCTGATAGCGTCCGGTAATCTCCCAACATCCTAGCGTCGGAAAATTGATACCGGTCACCATAGCCGTCTGCTCTGGCTTAACCCAGCCGTTGTTCGCCTGATCCGAGAGCAGAGGCGGAGCCGGAGAGTCTAGCCGTTTCCCTGTGACCTTGAGCCTCGGCTGCGGTTCGGTATGCCAGTCATATCCTTCTCGGTAAAAGGCGAGCTTCTGCCTAAACGTCGGATCTCCGGGCCTGTAGTGTGGCAATCCTCTCCAGGTTCCGTTTACAGGGAGAGCCGTCCAAAGCCTGTCGCTTCCAAACCAAAAATCGCGTGCTGATGCTTTCGCGGGATATGGAGATGGCGGAACAAAAAGGCTGGCCTGATACGGCTTGGTAACCGGACAAGTCTCAGGCGCACCGTCCAGTCTTGCCGTTGCTGATCCCTGGGCAAGAGACGCTTGCGATAAGGAGAGCAAAATCAGCAGAGGGAGAACGAGCATGAACATAGACCCCCACACTACGCGTAGATTCCACAACCCAGACCGCGGTTGCGCTGGTCTTTGCCTAAGCCCCCACCGCGCCCTGCAACACCTCGCGCAATCGCTTCGCCACGATCACATCCTCGCCCGGCTGCATCATCCAGACACCCACCACGATCGTATTGGGTCATCCAGGCAAGCCCGCGCTCGCGGGAGCACCTCCCGTGGAAGGATTCAGTTCGATGCGCGGCTTTCCCTCGCGCATCTTTTTCATCACCTCAGCTCCCGTGATCTTGATCCGGTTCTGATCATAAGTGATGAGCAGGTGCGGAACATGATTCGCAGCTACGGCGGGAATAAACACCTGGGTCTGCACCGTCGGGATGCTCTTCAATTGCCCGGCAATCCGCTCCGCCCGCTTGCGGTACTCGGCTTCCATGGCGGCATCGTCCTGGCTCAAAAACCAATCCACTGCGGCAACCAGGCCGATGATTTCTTCTTTTGCCACTTTCATTCCGCGCCCGATGGTATTCGAGTTCGGCGAATTATTCTTTTTGGCGGCCTCGATCAAATCTTTTCTGCCCAGGAGCAAGCCAGTACACTGCGGGCCACGCAAACCTTTGCCGCCCGAGAATGTCACGAGATCGAATCCCATCTGCGTGTAATTCCACAAATTCGAAATCGGAGGAACATCCGCCGCAGCATCATTGAAGCACGGTACTCCATGCTGGTGGGCAACGCGCACCCAGTCTTCGCGGCTGATCTGGCCTTCACCGGCATTAAAAAAGTGGGTCATAAGGGTGTGATCGTTGAAAGCCTGTTCGTATTGCTCGAGCGTTTCCACTTCGACAAAGCGAATGCCGCAATTGCGCAGAGCATGGTCGTATCCATAACGATGCGCTTTCTGAATGATTACTTCGTTCTTAAGGGCGCTCATGTCGGTAGGAATATTGAGAATGGCAGAATCGTTTCCCCGCGTTACGCAAGCAGCAGTGCCAACCACAAGCGCGGCAGCAGCGCCAGCGGTGACGAGAGCGGCCTCACAACGCAAGCGCTTCGCTAAATACTCTCCGGAGGCATCGAGCAATTCATTCAGATTTACGGGTTGCCTGGCAGCCAAGCTGATCGCCGCCTGTACTTCCTCCGGCATGGTGGAAGCGGAAAGCACGGTGTAAGTTCCGGCGGCGTTAATGAACGGGGTCACGCCCAGCTTTTGGTAGTAATCCACGCCTTTTGCTGAAGCCTTGGACGACGACTTGGCCTCCGGAGCCGGACCGCCGCACACCGCGACGACGCCCGCGATAAATGCCTGTCCTCCAGTACGCAAAAGCTTTCGACGGCTGATGGTGCTTGACATCGGCTCCCCCTTGCATCGAATTCGCGTTCGTTTAACTCAGCTCTGGTCGCACACCGGGGCGGTTCTCACTCTCTCGGAAAATCATCCGCCCTGGCTGGCTTAGAGTTACCCAGACCAGGCGGGGTGAAATACTGCGGCCGAGCCTTTTCCCACTCGATCATGCTCAGGCCGGAGGGATCGTAGAGAATTTTCCCTGCACGCACCGTCATGCGAGCCACCAGCTTCACGTTTCCATCCATTCGAGCGACGCCGCAATCAATGTAGCCGAACTGCCCGTGCTGTTCTTCCAGCACAGCGATATCCGCGTCCTTACCAACCGAAAGTGTGCCCAACTCAGGTCTGTGAATCTCCTTTGCCGGATTTACCGTAGAACGCCGGATGACGTCCTCCAGCGGCACTCCCATCGCCAGGAACTTGGACATGACATTGTTCATGCTAAGGACCGTATAGTTTCCCGAATGCAAGTCCGTGGACATGGAGTCTGGTACAAAGCCCTGTTTGGCGGCTGGCACAGCATTGCGGAACCAGAAACTGCCCGCCCCATGCCCGACATCGAAAATCACTCCACGGGCCCGTGCCTCGGCCATGATCGGATTGAGCTTGCCATCAGGAAGAATGATGGGAAATTGCTGGGCGAACACGTGCGTATGAATGTCACCGGGCCGCATCTTGTTCAGGATGAGGTCGGCGTATGTTCGTTCGGGACGCGGCCAGAAATCGAACATTACCGGCAGATTGGTCATATTGCCGCATTCGATCGCGCGGTCCACCGCGGTCCAAGGAACATGCTCCGCGTCCCAGGGCTCCTCGGTCCAGAAATGCGCCGTCTTAACGCCGACGATGATGTCGGGATACTTTTTGATCGTCTCGGCGCAGAGCTTTGGGTCCATCTGGTCGACACTTTGTTCCAGACCACCGTTCATTCCGTTAGCCACAATGTTCAGAAAAGCCAGCACTCGCACCTTGGCATGATCGATGACTTCTTCTTTCTCCTGAAGAAACGTCTCGGCTCCGGCAGTCCCCGCATCTACCAGCGTGGTCACGCCTGACTGCAACGCCAGGTCAGCAGGAATGCCCAGCGGCCCAATGTGTGCGCGGGCTTCCGGCGCGAACCAGTTGAGCGGCGCGCCTCCGTGACCGATGTGGAAGTGAATATCGATCAGCCCCGGGGTAACGTACAGACCTGAGGCGTTGACCACTTTCCCCGCCTGACTGGCGGGAATGTCCTTTTCGACCGCAGCGATCTTGTCTTTCGAGACGGCGACATCCATAACTGCATCCAGATGGTTCGCGGGATCGATGACGTGGCCGCCCTTGAGCAGCAAGTCGTACCGGGGAGCCTGTGCCAGCGCGCCCCCAAGTAAGAGTGCGATTCCCGCCACTTCCGCAAGTAACTTCCACAGAGTGAAAATCCATTCAATTTTTTGCAAGGGGACCATTGTGTCACCGTGGAAAGTCCAAAGTGTACGCACTTCGATGAACGTTGTCATCATGATCGCGTCAAAACACGCTTAGGGAACACCTGCTTGAAAAGCTCTAAAGCGTAGCGTAGCCTGAGCGATACTTTTTGCTGATTGGAGCTGACTGATGGATCGGCGCACGTTCGTGAAGGGCACCTTTCTGGGAGGCGCCGGTCTACTCTTGCATGGGTTCGCCGTAAGAGCCCAGAGCGATGCTTCCGCCCCCGCCCTGCCGCCGATTGAGACTCATGGTCTTCCGCAAGTTAAGCCGTCACCATTGGGAATGCCGGGACTGTTTCCTGGACGCGTGGTCGAGGTCTCCAATGCCAACGCGATCGCGCGCAATCGCGTGGCGCAACCCGAAATCAAGGTCATGATCGAACGCGGCATGAAGGAACTCACCAGTGAAAGCTCGCTCCCTGCGGCCTGGGCCAGGTTCATCGGGCCGGTTGACATTTTGGGAATCAAGATTAATCCTTCAGGAGCACCGGCGTGCTGCTCCTCACCCGAAATCATCCGCGAGATTGTCGCCGGAGTGCAGTCAGTTGGTGTGCCCGCAAGCAACATTTTCATCTACGACCGTTATGCCTATGAAATTGACGTTGGCAGCTATCAGGCGCTGGTACCTCCCGGAGTTCGCGTCGTAGGCATTCAGGATGCCTTCAGCGGGCTGGCCGGCTATGACATGAATGTCTATTGTCAGGCAAATTTCTTCGGTGAGTGGGAGACCCGTTCTTACATGGCCAGCATCGTCGCGCATGGGGTCACGAAGATCATCAACGTGCCCACGATGAAAGATCATTCTGCATCAGGTGTGACCGGCTGCCTCAAGAACCTGGGTTACGGCACGTTCAACAACGTGGCACGTTCGCATCGCCCACCGTACTCGTTCACAGATCCCTTGATCGCCGTGATGTGTTCGGTTGAACCGTTACGTTCGAAGGCCGTGTTGCACATCATGGACGGCATGCGCCAAGTGTGGCATGGCGGGCCGCTCACGCAGGTGCAGGATTTTATTCATCCAGCCGGAACTCTTTACCTCGGCACCGACCCGGTGGCGATTGACACTGTGGAACTGGAGGCGATCGAGCAGAAAAGGCAAAAGGAAGGAGCGCCTTCGGTTTGGGAGCACGATCCCGCGAGCATCACTTCAAACTATCAAGAGTTCTTTCATAACCCAAGCAAGAACTTGTTCTATCGCCGCCCGGGGCACATCGCGGCAGCGGGAAAGTTGGGCTTGGGCATTGCAGATCTTAAGCAGATCGATCATCGCCGAATTGCCTAATAAAGATTGCCTAACAAAAATGAACCAAACGTCCGGCATATCGAGGCCTTCGAAAGACGGAACAGACTGGCCTGCGCTCCTTAAAGACAATTCGCGAACCGGGGGTCAAGGAACTGCCGCGGCGCGCGCTCCCGATCATGCCCGCTGGCAAATCCGCCTGGGAAGCTCCATCCGTTCGGCTCCAGTATTACGTGACGGAGTCCTTTACGTGGCCGCCGTAGGAGGGACTCTCCGCGCGATCGATGCGCAGAATGGCCTATCTAAATGGAAATTTCAGGCCGCCGGCCAGATTCATTCCACGCCTTCTCTTTGCGGCAACAAAGCACTCTTCGGTTGCGATGACGGAAAAGTGTACGCTGTGAATTGCGATTCCGGGGCGAAGGTCTGGGAGGCGGCCGTTTCTGGGGAAGTCTGGACCTCCCCTGTAGTCCGCAACGGGGTGGTTTTCTTCGGCAGCGCCGATGCCCGGCTGTATGCCGTGGATGCGGAGACGGGCGGCAAGCGCTGGGCTCAGGAGTTTGGTGGCCGCATCTATTCGACGCCGTTCGCCACCGAGAAGCAGCTTTACTTCGGCTGTGGTGATGGGAACGTATACAGCGTTGACATGACATCCGGCAAGCTCTTGTGGCGTGCTTCCACGGGAAACGGTATTGACTCCTCGCCCGCTGTGACCGTTGAAACGGTTCTGATCGGCTCTGAAGATTTCTTTTTTTACGCACTGGATGCAAATACCGGAGCTGTGCGCTGGAAATATGAAACGGGACTGGGTATCGCATCTTCTCCGGCCGTTGCGGGCGATCTGGCGATAATCGGCAGCAAGGATGGTTATCTCTACGCGCTCGAAATCCAGACTGGCCGGTTGCGTTGGAAGACGCAGGTAAGTGAAGTGGTGACTGCGCCTCCGGTTGTTGGAGATGGCGTGGTTTGCATCCAGGCAGGCGGCCTTGTCGCTCTGGACCTTGTCTCGGGCCGCGTGGTCTGGAGAGCTGGTCTGGGCGGAGCCGTCCAGTCGGCCCCTGTGTTAACTGGAGACGTAATTTATCTAGTGAGTCTTGATGGGGAGGTCTATGCGCTGGAGTAGCAGAATCGCGGCGAGCCTGATGCTGGCGAGTCTCAGCGCAGCGTCAGCACACGCCCAAGATCTGGCCTACGTTCATAAAAAGAAGTTTGTGATGGGCACCGTTTTCGAGATCGTCGCCTATGACGCTTCTCCTGCGCGTGCCTCGGCTGCCATTGACGATGTTCGGCTCGATGGCATCATGAGCAATTACAAGTCCGGCAGTGACCTGAGCCGGCTGAACCGCACAGCGCATTTTCATGCGGAAACGGTTCCGACCGACTTGTACAACGTGATCGAGGAGTCCCTACGGTATTCGAGGCTGTCAGGAGGCAAGTTCGATATTACGGTGGGTCCTTTGGTGAATTTCTGGAAAGCTATCATGCGTGGGGACCGCGCCCCTTCTGCCGCGGAGGAAAAAAGACTTCGAAGCTGTGTTGGCTACGAGAAGATCGTGCTGGTTCCTCCGGATCGCGTGGAGCTTCGCTCCCCTTGCTTACAAATCGATCTTGGAGCTATCGGCAAAGGTTACGCGGTGGATCGTGCGGTTCAGGTTCTGCGCTCGCGCGGTATTTCTAGTGCTCTGGTAAACGCTGGTGGAAGCACTATGTATGGCATGGGTTCTCCTCCGCGCCAGTCTGCGTGGCGTGTGCGCTTGCGAGATCCTTCAGACAGGATTCATCCTGAAGTCATGATGCTTGAAAACAGCGTTTCAACTTCTGAGCAAACCGCGCCGAGCTTGCTAGAGAAAGATTCAGCGGGGCACATTATCGATCCTGAAAGTGGTTTGCCGGTGAAAACCGCCATTGCTGTGAGCGCAGTGGCAAAAACCGCTACCGCTTCTGACGCGCTTTCGACGACCCTGTTGCTCTTGGGCCCAAAAAAGGGCAGGGAATTGGTCAAGGCCATGCCGGGAACCGCTGCTATCTGGATTTCGCCCGACGGGCAAGTGGAAGCAGCCTCCAGTGGACCGCAGATTCTGCTGGCGGCTGAAAATGCAAATGCGAACGACAGCTCGCGCTGATCGAGCGAACCTAAGCTGCTTCGATAAAGGAGTGTGTGCTCGCCGATGACACCACTATAGTGATGCGTGACTCCGACCATCATGTCAACACGAAAAAGAGTTCTTCCATTATTTGTCGTGCTGTTTGCTGTTCCTGTGTGGAGTAAGGTGTTTGTGCGCTGGACCCAACCAGTGCTGCCTCCCGCGGAACGCCTCGGCGTGCATGAGCTCGCTATTCCATGGAATGCAGTCGCCCTCTCCTCATTCCGCGGCGCCGCCAGACAGGGCTATCGCGCCTATGCGGAGATGGCGATGGGCGAGGCTTCCTCCGCGGCAAAAACCGCGGCCAAGGTCGGGCTCGCCGGAATTATTCTGAACCCAGGCGATTCCCAGCCGGACCAGATAGATCAAGCTCTTCGGAAGCTACAATCTGCTTACCCGAAGCTTCTGTTCCTGATTCTCAATCCGAACGGGAAACAGCCGCAGATGAGAGGGACGCTCATAGTAAAGAGGAATGGCGTTCTCGAAGCAACAAGCCCCACGGCTCAACCCTGGCTTGATACGAATTTGGCGCTCGTCAGATTGGAGCAGGCGTTCCGTCCAGCGCAGACTCCACTTTACAGCTTCGCCTGGGAACTGACCGATACTTTGCAGCAGCAGCACGGTCCTGACGCGAAGGACTACGCCTTGGCTGTGGCGGAGGCAGGCGCGTTTGATGCTGACCTGGTCTTGTCTCTTCACGAGAGCCTGGAAAACGGCATGGCGCAGAACAACCCTGGTGCATGGGCTGTGTGGGATCAGGTTAAGAGCTATCTGCGTTTCTTCCCTCAGCACCCCGAGCGGCGCCTCGATCCCGAAGCGAACGTGGGCGTCGTCACCGACGATGACGCAGCATCTTATGAGCCCATCAATCTCCTGGCTCGGCACAACATTGCCCTGCGCGTTTTGCGCCCGGCTGACTTGAGTCCCCGCGGTCTCGAAGGCGTAGATGTCGTCGTCGTATTTTCCGCTTTAGACAAGCTGAAAGCCGAGACAGTTACCGATTTCGCGAAGAAAGGTGGAGTCGCAGTCCTCGTGGGCTCGCGCGGATCCCTTGCTCGGCAATCTGACTCTGGGCAATCGGCTCAGGCGGTCCGGTTAAGCGAGCAATCGGTTTCCTATGCTGTAGGCAAAGGTCACGTGATTGAATTATCAGAACCTGTCACCGATCCAGAAAGCTTTGCTCAAGATATTCGCCGGCTTATCGATCATCACAAAATACGAATCAGTCTCTGGAATGCCTTAACCACCGTTGCGGTTCTCTATCGCCCGACAGGCACTCCAGGCAGAATCGTCGAGCTACTCAATTACGCGGAGGAACCATTGCAGGTACAAGTACAGGTGAAAGGGTCGTTCCGCTCGATTCGTTTTGAGACTCCGGAGCAAGGCTGTTGCGAATCCCTCAAGCCCACAGTACGTGACGGATTCACTGAGTTCGTCGTGCCTTCGCTCAATCTGACCGGCCGTGTGTACCTGCAGCCCGAGAGCGCCGCGCCGCAGTCTAGCCGGAGGTGAATGCGGGAGGGGAATGAATGATGCGACGTCAAATTGCAATTTTTATTGCGGTTATTGTGTTTCTTCTCGCAGCCGCCTCGGGAGCGCCGCAGGCGAATGCGAAGGGCTCCTACCTGATCTATGTTGGCACTTATACGGGACCAACTAGTAAGGGAATCTATGCTTATCGCTTCAATGCCGTAACAGGCAAATCCGCCTCGCTGGGATTGGTCACCCAGACGACCAACCCATCATTTCTGGCCATCGACCGCACCCGACGTTTTCTCTATGCGGTGAATGAGATTTCCGACTACCAGGGCCAGAAGAGCGGCAGCGTGAGCGCGTTCGCAATCGACCGCAAAACAGGAAAACTTGCCTTCTTGAACGAGGTCCCATCGCGGGGTGCTGATCCTTGCTATGTGACTTTAGACAAGTCCGGTAAATACGTTCTGGTAGCCAACTATGGCGGCGGCAATGTGGCGGCTTTTCCCATTCTCAATGATGGGCGCCTGAGTGAGGCAGCAGCGTTTATTCAACATACAGGCCGGGGCCACGATCCTGAGCGCCAAGAGGGCCCTCACGCACACGAGATTGAACTCGCCAACGACAATCGCTTCGCTATCGCCGCGGACCTGGGGCTCGACGAATTGCTCATATATCACTTCGACGCGGCACATGGCACGCTCTCGCCGAATAAACCGCCGTTTGCCAAACTCCAACCGGGCTCCGGCCCGCGCCATTTCACTTTTCATCCCTCCGGGAAATATGTATATGTGATCAACGAAATGGGATCGACAGTCACTGCGTTTTCCTACGATGCTGCGCATGGCACTCTAAGGGAGCAGCAGACGATCTCAACTCTGCCAAAGGATTTCAAAGGCAAGAACGACACGGCCGAAATAGAAGTACATCCGAACGGAAAGTTTCTATATGGCTCTAATCGCGGGCATGACAGCATCGTCGTGTTCGCAATTGGCCCAAAAGGCATGCTTAAGGCTGTCGAATATGTTTCAACTGAAGGCAAGACGCCGCGCAGCTTTGCAATCGATCCCACTGGCTCATACCTGTTTGCTGCCAATCAAGGCTCTAATAAGGTCGTTGTTTTCAGGATAGATTCAAAGACTGGCCACCTAAGCTCTATCGGCGAAGCGCTCGACGCCCCTTCGCCGGTTTGCATAAAGTTCGTGGCGATAGACTGATGCTCACGGCGAAATCACTTCCATTTTCCCTCGCCCTCGACGATCGTGATGTATCGGTCGATCGGCAGATCGGTAAACCGTTCCACCGCACCGCTAGGAAGCGGCCACTTCACTTCCACCCAATCGAGCTTCTTTCGGTGCCCAATGCCAAGCACAATCCGCGGATCATGCGAAGACAAGTAGCTCCCGCCGCCCACCTTCATGCGGCTGCGCCTGAGATCTCCCGCCTGGTAAGTAATCCGCGCCCCGACCGCGTCTCGGTTTGATTTTTTTCCGACCAGCGTCAAACCAAGCCAGTGATTCTGGCTGCCAACATTATTGCGGAGGAGGAGTGGTGCATCATCGTTTACCGAAACCAGAACGTCTACTGCGCCATCATTATTAAAATCGCCGATCGCCAGTCCACGGGACGAGAGCGGCTTGGAGAATACAGGTCCGCTCTGCTGACTGACATTTTGGAAGCTTTTCCCGGTGTTGTGAAAAAGCATGAGCGGTTCCTGATATTTGACTTGCAGATGCAGAGACTCGATCAGATCGTCCGGATTGCCGTTGGCGAGAAACAAGTCTAGCTCGCCATCATTGTCGTAATCGAAGAATTTCAGCCCCCAACCACTCAGCAGGCGAGTGGCCTGGCCAATTCCCGTCGGCCCGGCCTGGTCATCGTAGGTGCCGTCGTGATTGTTTTGATAGATCGCGTACTGCTCCATATCAATGTTCGCGACAAACAAATCCATCCAGCCGTCCTGATTGAAATCTGCTGAATCGACTCCCATGCCTGAGCGGGGACGGCCTTCCGCGCTGTAGGCCACTCCAGCCGGTTCACCGGTCTGTTCAAAGCGGCCGCTGCCGCGATTCATAAATAGAAAATTGCCCATAGTGTCATTGGCGACAAACAGATCCATGCGGCCGTCGTTATTTAAATCGGTGGCGACCGCTCCCCACGCTTTGCCGAGATACCTGGCGATGCCGGAGGCCTTGCTCACGTCCGTGAAGGTCCCATCGCCATTGTTGTGAAATAGCCAGCTTGCCGTCGGTTTATAGGCTCGAGGAATGCAATATCCACGCTTGGCGTCTTCCCCCGAGCGGCAATCTTTGCTTATGGATTTCGAGAACTCGACAAACTGGCAAACGAATAGATCAAGCTTGCCGTCATTATCGTAATCGAACCACACAGCGCTCGAAGACCAACCCGGAGCCTCCACTCCAGCCTTCTCGGTCACATCCGTGAACGTGCCATCGCCGTTGTTATGGTAGAGAATGTTGTTTCCGTATTGGGTGACGTACAGATCGGGGAGCCCATCTCCATCATAGTCACCGACGGCCACACCCTGGCCGTATGCCCCACCTCGAACTCCGGCTTTCGCTGTCACATCGGTAAAAGTTCCATCGCGGTTGTTACGATAAAGCGCATTCCGCAGAGGCGGATTAGGATTGAAAAAATCGCAGTTGCCGCTGTTCACGAGATAGATGTCCATCCAGCCGTCGCCATCGTGATCCAGAAAGGCACAGCCCGCCCCGGTAGTCTCCGGCAGGTAGTGCTCCGGCGACTTGCCTGCGATGTGGGTCCAGGTGATGCCGCTAACCGAGGGAGGCACTTCTTCGAAAGGATAGAACGCATCCGGTAAAGCACGCGCATAGCGGGAAAGGCCCCCGTACAGCAGACCACTGGCCAATGCTTTGATGAACTCACGCCGAGAAATGGCGGACAGCCAGTCGGGAGGATTTTCACATTGAGACCGCATTGGGCGTTATTGGGGAGCCTGAGGCGGCTGTGATCCCTGCTCGGAGCCGGCTCCGCCGTTCTTTTGCATCATCTCGTGATGCACCGCAAATTCCTTGTCTGCATCCTGCTTGCGTCCACTGCGAGTATAAGCGACGGCCAAATTGTAGTGTGCCGTCGAGCTCTCCGGCTCAAGCTTCACCGCGGTTTCCAGCGGCGGAACTGCGTCGGAAAATTTCTTCTGAGCCATCAACGAAGTCCCCAGCCCCAGAAATGCGTCCCCGAAGCTGGCATCGAGCTTGACGGCACGAGAAAAATGCTGGATGGCATCATCCCACTGCTGCGCCTGGCGCGCCAATTCACCCAAAACGTACTCCGCACCTGCATTGTTGGGATCAATCTCTAGTTCCTGCTGAAATTCCTTCCTAGCCTCCTCGGGCGCGGTTGAGGCGGGATCCGGCTTGGAGAGCAGCAATCTGCCGAGGCGAAAATGAATGCCCGGCAAACGCGGATTCTGTTCCAGAACCGTAAGGTACTCTTTCGCCGCCTGATCCCACTTGCCCTGCATTTCGAGTGCTTCCGCATTGAGCTCATGCGCCTGCACAGAATTCGGGGCGAAGGTGGCTAGCTTCTGAGCTAATCGGGTCGAAATATCGGAGTGCGTGTGAACTGAAATATACAGAACCTCCGGATCGCGGGGGAAGTCGCGATTGAGCATGCGCAAAAAGTCTAGCGCCACATCCCATTGATTTAGAACCGTAGCGCAGCGCACCCCGGCGAAACCCACGGTGCGCTTCAACTCTTTATCGGAAAGGCGCAGCGAGGCTTTCCTCAGGCCGGGAAGAGCTTGCTGGCAATGGCCGGTCTGGGCAAGCCTTACCGCCTCCTGCACACTGGATTGCACGTCGCCCACGGATGTTTGCTTTGCAGTTTGGCCGAATGCGGGGGAAAGGCAGAGCGGAACCCAGAGAACGGCCGGATAAAAAGGTCGAGACATAGAAAATGGGGCAGAGTCCGAACCCCTGCCCCATGATACCGCCATCAATAGTAGAACTTCAGAGCGAATTGGATGTTGCGGGGATCCTGTGAGGTGTTGATGAGCCCCATGGTTCCGCCGCAACACGTCGTAGCTGGAACGTTCAGATTCACCCGGTTGAAAGTGTTGAGGAAATCAGCGCGGAACTGAATCCTCATTTTCTCGGAAATGGGGAAGTTCTTCTGCACGCTCAGATCGGTATCCGCATAGCCCGGACCGCGGACCGGTCCTTGGGCGGGACAGCTGCCGAACTGCTCGGGGCCAGTTGCGGTGTACGGCCCATTGTCAAACCATTGGTAGCCGACGTACTGACCGCTGGCGGGGTCGAACGCTGCTTTCCGGCCGAGGATATGCCCCGCTCCCGGTCCACAATTGGGACGCTGGCCTCGGGAATTCACGTCATTGGGAGCAGAGCCGGAATCGGACAGAGCCAAGGGGAAGCCAGTATGCACAGAGACAATCGGGTTGATCGACCACCCGCCTGCGATCTGGTTGACCACAGGGTTGGCGTTGTTACCCCACCTCTTACCGCGGCCAAAAGGGATCTCATAAACCGCGTAGGAGCTAAGAATGTGCTTTGCGTCGAAGTAACACGGGGCATAGTCGCCATGCGGATTGTAGAGGTTCTGGTAGTAGGCGCTAGACGACGTTCCCTGCGCAGAGAGCCATGAACCAGTGCCGTAGTACCCACTGTTATCAGTCATGCACTTGGAGAAAGTATAGGCGACCTGGTATTCCAGACCGTGCGAGAAGCGCTTCTGGAAGACGGCCTGTAGAGCGTTGTAGTTCATGCTTCCCACCGAGGCGGTGCCCGAGATCTGGGAGATGTCGATCTGGAAAGCGGGGTTGCCGGAGAAGAAGACGCTGGGTGCCGTACATGGCGGCTTGGCACAAGCGCTGTTCGGGAGCAACTGCCGCTGCAAGTATGGCATGGGAACCATCAAGTGCGTTCCATGCTGGCCAACGTAGCCAACTTGCAACGTGGCCGTGCCCCCCAGCTGTTGCTGTACGGTCAAGTTCCACTGGTCTGTGAGCGCAGGCTGCACATTCTTGTCCCACACCCGTACGAGCGACCCGGCAAACGGATCGCTAGACGAACCCACAGGAGCCAAGCCCTGGTCGGTGGTGGTTGTTGGGAGTGCTACTCCCTTGTACTGCACGAGGGTCTCAGCTGCCTGGAAAGGAGGATTGACAGGCAAGCGCAGGTTGGTGCCAGTGCCCTCTAAATAAGACGATATGGTGAACGCGCTGCGCAACACAGTCTTGCCGCCCAGAGCTGCTGGTGTCCACGCGAAACCGATCCGCGGTTGAAAAGCCTTTCCACCGTATATGCTATTGTATAGGCCGCGGCTGCTGTTCTTGCAGGTGGTCGGGGCCGTTCCCAAGTTCACCTTCGAGCAATTCGGCGCGAGTACCTGCCCGGTAATCAGATCGAAGTTAACCTGGTGGTCGCTCTTCTCCACCCACGGAGTGAAGGTTTCGTAGCGCAGGCCCAGGTTAAGTGTGAGGCTATTGGTGGCCCTCCAGTCATCCTGAATATAGCCGGCAATGGTATTGGAACGGTGTCCCCAAACGCAGCACGTAAGGCCTGAGCCGTAGGCGGAGGGAAGTCCCAGGTAGAAGTCGGCACCACCGTAGCCGTTCCCGCCGGGCCCCGGACTTGCCGGAGCCTCCGAGGTAAAAGCGCCACTAAAGAGAATGGCACCCAACGACCCGCTGTTGCCGCTGTAGAAGGAATTAACGCGGTATCGCCAATACTCAAAACCGGTGTGGAAGACGTGGCGGTTGCGCGTCCACACAAGCGCATCCGAGAACTGGATGACCGCGTCATGGAAGCGCGCCGTCTGCGAATTGTTTCCGATGCCGCTTAGAACTCCGCCTCCGGGATTGCTGGGAGTCCCACCATTGAATCCCACCAAGAGCATACCCGGGCCACCTTTATTGCCGTTTGCGATACCAAGTTGTTCAGCCAGATTGCCCAAGGAACTCGGGAAGTGGGTGCCGCTGTCCGTTTTGACGTAGTTGATGCCAAACCGCACATCGTTCAAGAGGCTGGCACCGAAGTTATGGGACCAGTCAATGACTTCATTGTCAATCGGCGCCTCCGCAAAGCCGTCGCCCAGCAACGCCAATGAATTGGTGGTGGGATTGCGCTGCTTGGCATGGGAATAACGGCCGAAGAGGTGGTCCTGCGCGGTGGGATTGAAATCGATTTTTATGTCAAACTGGTTGGCATTGAAAGCCTGAGTCTGAATGTAGCTGAGATTGTTCTCGAGGCCACTACTGGTCGGGGCGGGATAGAGGGGGGAACTAAACAAAGCTTGCGCCACTGCATCGATCGGTTGGGTAATGACGTTATTGAGAAACGGCGTGTTGCCGTTCCGCGGATCATAGAGCTGGTGGGTTTTGTAAGTCACATTGTTGACTATAACCGTGTCGTTGCAGAGGCCAGCAGTGAACCCGCTAGTGCAAATATCCCCAAAGTTGCCCTGACGTTCCGACGCGGTGAAGACGTTAAGGAACTTCGACGAGGAGGGGTGGTTAAATCGCTGCCCTTGATAGTCAAAGAAGAAGAACAGCTTGTTCTTAACAATGGGACCACCGACGGTTCCACCGAACATGTTCCAGCGCAGCTTGTTTCTCTCCACTTCGTTGAATCTGTTTTCCCAAGAGTTGGAGTTCAGCTTGTCATTGCGAAAAAACTCCCAGAGGTCCCCATGGAAACTGTTTGTGCCCGACTTAATGCTGGTACTGATGATGCCACCCTGGAAGTTGCCGAACTCGGCCGAGGCATTCTGCGTGATAAGGTTAAACTCCTGAATGGCGTCTGGTGTTGGCGTAAAACCTAAAAGGTTGTCCGACACCTGATTGTTGTCCATGCCATCTAGGATAAAGTTATTGGCTTGTTCACGATTCCCGTTGATATAGGGCCTAGCTCCCTGGAGGGAAGTGTTAGTGCCGTTGTTGAAGTTGTTGGGATCAGGCGAGACCGACCCGGGCGCGAGCAAAGTCAATTGCACGTAGTTGCGGGTAGCCAGCGGCAACCGCTCATTAGTTTGGGAGTCGATGATGGTGCTGACTTGGGTCGCTTCCGTCTGAAGGATCGGGGCAGTGCCCGTGACCTCGACCCTTTCGGTGACCTGCCCGATTTGCATCTGCACATCGACACGTGCCTTCTGGTTAAGCACCAGAGTGAACGCCGGCTGCACCACGGTCCGGAATCCAGGTGCCGAGACCTGCACGGTGTAGCTGCCGACGGGTACGCGCGGCAAGTTATATACGCCTGCGTCATTTGTTTTGGCCGTCCAGACGGTTCCACGCTCGGTATCGGTGGCGGTTACGCCGGCACCGTTGATCGGTGCGCCACTAGGATCAGTGACAGTGCCAACAATCGCCGCTGTAATTTCCTGGGCTGATAGCGGCGCGAGACTGCCAAGCATAGCGACGAACAGCAGAAGGACTACGGCAAGACTGATTGACCGTTGCATCACAGAACCTCCTGGAAGGCACTTGTGAACCATTCCCCCACGACAGCACAAGAGTCACAGAGCCAAGTGGGATTATGCTATATAGCAAAGCGGCGAACAACGTCAAGAAAAAAATTGTAATTTTTGAAAAATTTCTTTAAACGCGCGCCGGCCCGCACTATATAGCAGGTGGCTGGCCCGGAGTTTTCTCGCTTTTTGAGTAGCCGCTGCGAGACTCGTTTCACCGGACTAGCCGCTGACGGGAGATCCAACCCCATGCAATTTTGATCGATGGCTACTGCGCTTCCAACGATTTCTACAAGACTTTTTGCTTTACAAACCCTGCCCAGCGCGGTTACCGTATCCAGTCGGGAGAGATATATAGCGCATCGGCCCTTCGCCGAGGCATGGTTTTGGCCTGGCTTGTCGACGGACGATGCTGTTGAAGCGCTATAGCGGACCCAAGATCGGCGTGGAGCCGTTCGAGTTTGCCGGGCGGCTACGTGCGCGAGGTTCCCATGCCAGAGAGTCGAAACGGGACGCCAGCATATCAGCGGATTCAGGCCGCAATTTTGAAGCGCATCGAATCCGGCCAACTGAGGCCGGGCGATGCTGTCGATTCAGAACGGCAACTGGCGAAAATACACAGGGTCAGCTTAATGACCGCACGGCATGCCCTAGCCGTGCTCACCCGCGATGGCCTGGTCGATCGCAGGCCCGGTGCCGGGACCTTTGTTGCCGCGCCAAAAATTCATTTCAACAAGCTGATGAGCTTCAGCGAGCAAATGGCCAGCCGCAGCCTTCCGGCGCGCTCCAAGGTTTTGTCGTGCGGCATTATTGACGGAGAACAGGAGATTGCCGCGCGGCTTGCGCTTCCGGCGCAAAGCCGCTTGGTGAAAATCGAGAGGGTTCGACACGGCGCCAACGAACCGTTTGCAGTAGAAACTTGCTATTTGTCCGCTGATGAGTTTGGCGACCTCACCAAAGCGCCCCTGGAACGCGGCTCATTATTCTCTTTGCTGGAGCGCGATCACGGACTCTCGCTCGCCCATGCGGATGAACAAATCGATGCCACCGCTGCGGATCCTCGAACCGCGAGTCTTCTGGGCATCTCGCGTGGCCAACCGCTGCTGCGAATCCGTCAGGTCATCTTCTCAACCGAAGGAAAGCCCGCCATCTACGCGCTCGGCCTTTATCGCTCCGAGCGTCACACGTTGTTGATACGTCGATATCGATAAGGGCTTTACTCCTTGCTCCGGGCGCGAGCTAGACGAGTGAGGTGATAGACGAGCATGTGATCCGGTAACAAGAACACTTTTTGCAAGGTAGCATCAGCTTCTGCCGTTCTGCCCAATGCCTGCCGGAGTGAGCCCACGTTATAAAACCACCACGCTGAAAGATTATTCGTGCCGCTGGTCTCTTCCGCTTGCTTGAGAGCAGACTCAAGCCGCTTTTGCCACTGCTCCGGATCAAAGCCGGGCAATTTTTGTGCGGCTGACCAAGCCCACCGGAGCTCGGGAGCGGAATCCGAGGAAGCGGCAGCCGCGAAACGTGCCTTCGCTTC
>WNGE01004423.1_pt1 | contig 20486 bp, 21 predicted proteins | sample 5400651 | NCBI WGS metagenome assembly WNGE01 (sample SAMN13153370, study PRJNA577476) | soil metagenome | isolation source: 60 cm soil or saprolite under grassland replicate 2 | place: USA:California | collected 2016-06-15 | reverse complement strand
TGCCGCGTCGCCCAGCAGCAGCGCGGTGCCCGAAGGCGCGTCGACCTTGTGCCGGTGATGCATCTCGACAATCTCCACGTCGTAATCGATGCCCAGGAGGGTCGCGGCCTGCCCGACCAGGCGCAGGAGCACGGTGACGCCGACGCTCATGTTCGGCGCGAACACGATAGCAATCGCTTTCCCGAAGTCGGCGAGAGCACGCTTGTCGGCGGTCGACAGGCCGGTCGTGCCGACGACTGCGGCCACGCCGGCGCGGGCGCACGCGGCGACATGCGCAAGTGTGCCTTCCGGCCGCGTAAAATCGATCAACACGTCGGCACCGGCAACCGCCGTGGGAATGTCCGCAGAGACCATGACGCCGGTGGCATGGCCGAAGCGCTCGCCGACGTCGCGGCCGAGTAGCGGACTTGCCGCCACATCCAGCGCGCCGGTGAGCAGGACGTCGGGCTCCGAGAGCGCCGTTTCGATCAGCGCCTGGCCCATCCGCCCGCTGGCGCCTGCTATGCACAGTCTTATTGCCACCAGCCGAGCTTTTTGAGCAGGTCCTGCAGCCAGGTCGTCTCTCCGGTTTTCGGCGCGGTCGAGAGCGACTTGTCGAGCACCGCGTCGCCGCCTCCAGCCCGCGCTACCTCCGCCGGCGGCGGCGGCATCTCATCGCCCTCCCAGCGTGCAAGCCGGTCGTCGACGAAATAGACGGTGAATTGGCGATGCTCGAGCATCCGGCCCTGACGCCGGAACTCGTACACATAGTCCCAGCGATTGGCATGAAACGCGTCGGTGACCAGCGGCGTACCGAGCGCGATGCGGACTTGCTGCCGCGTCTGCCCGACCTTGAGCTTGTCGACCTGGTCCTGCGTGACGTAATTGCCCTGGTTGATGTCGAGCTTGTAGACGCCGAGGCTGGAGAGATAGGTGCAGCCGCCGAGCATCAGGGTCAAGGCTACTGCGCAGAGGACTATGCGCATGGTTGCGTTAGATGCTGCCAAAAGACGATTGGAAACTATATCATAGGCACGCGCGCCCTCCGCTCCAGCCGCCCGCAGCACCCCGTCCATCGCCATGACGACGTCGCACGACCTCAAGAATGCCGGTCTCAAGGCGACGCTGCCGCGGCTGCGGATCATCAACCTGTTCGAGCAGAGCAAGGTCCGGCATCTGACCGCCGAGGATGTCTACAAGCAGCTGCTGGCCGACGGTGTCGACGTCGGCTTGGCGACGGTGTACCGCGTGCTGACGCAGTTCGAGCAGGCGGGGCTGCTGATCCGCCACCATTTCGAGTCGGGCAAATCGGTGTTCGAGCTGAACCAGGGCGGTCACCACGATCACCTGGTTTGCCTGCAGTGCGGCCGCGTTGAGGAGTTCTTCGATCCGGAGATCGAAAAGCGGCAGCTCAGGATCGCGCGCGATCGCGGCTTCGAGATCAGCGAGCACGCCCTGTACCTCTACGCCGAATGCGTGAAGCCGAAGTGCCCGTACCGCAAACCCGGCGGACAAGATTGATGGTGTAGGGCCGGATTCATCCGGCCGCGGCGCACCGCATCGCCGGCCGTGCGAATGGAATCGCACCTACGATACCCGTTGCTCACGGCGACTCGCGGCGATTGAAGTCGGCGAATCGAAATCCGAGCAGCCACAGCGCGCCGAAATATACGATCGCGCCCGCGCCGATCACCAGCGCCAGGCGTCCTACCTTCGCCCACAAGCGCGCGGTCGTCCAGAATTCGTCCGCACCTGCGCTCCACCATAGCACGGCGCCCAGCGCGAAAAGCGCGATTGCCACACGGCCGAGGAACCATCCCCAGCCCGGCAGCGGCGCATAGATGTCGCCGCGGCGCATCGCGCGATAAAGCAGCAACGCGTTGAGGATCGCGCCGATCGAAGTCGCCAGCGTGAGTCCGGCGTGCCCGATCTGGAACATCAGTGCGACCGCCAGCGTCTGCGATACGAGCAGGGTCAGAAACGCGCTGCGCACGGGCGTGCGCATGTCTTGGCGCGCGTAGAAGCCCGGCGCGAGGATTTTCACCGCGATCAGCCCCAGCAGGCCGACGCTGTAGCCGAGCAGCGCGGCCCGCGTCTGCCAGACATCGCCGACGGTAAACCGGCCGTACTGGTAGAGCGTCGCGATCAGAGGGGTCGCGAGCAGGGCGAGCGCCAGCGCCGCGGGTAACGCGAGGATGAAAGTCAGCCGCAGGCCCCAGTCGAGGAGCGCCCGATACTGGCCCTGGTTCTCGTCGTGATGATGCTTGGCGAGACTCGGCAACAGGATCGTGCCGAGCGCTACGCCGAGCAGTGCGCTGGGAAACTCCATCAACCGGTCCGCGTAGGTGATCCACGAGATACGGCCATCGCCGAGATGCGCGGCGAGCTGCGTGTTGATCAGCACCGAAATCTGCGCCGCCGACACGCCGAGCACGGCCGGGCCCATCGCCGAGAGCACGCGCCGCACCCCGGGGTCGCGCCAGTCGAAGCGCGGGCGCGGCAGCATCCCGAGCCGCATGAGCGGGCGGATCTGCAGCGCGAGTTGCGCCACACCGCCGACGGCGACACCCCAGGCAAGCGCCATGATCGGCGGATCGACGTGCGGGGCCAGCAAGATCGCCGCACCAATGATCGAAAGATTGAGAATTACCGGCGTGAACGCGGGAATCGCGAACTGGCGGTAGACATTAAGGACGCCGCCGGCGAGCGACACCAGCGAGATGAACAGCGCGTACGGAAACATGATGCGGATCAGCTCCGCGGTGAGCTCGACCTTGCCGGGCGTCTTGGCAAAGCCGCTCGCCAGGAGATACACGAGCCATGGCGCCGCGAGCACGCCGAGCGCGGAGATCACCAGCAGCACCACCGCAAGCAGCGCGCCCACCGTGCCGACGAGATGGCGCGTCGCGTCGTCCCCGCGCTGCCGCTTGTATTCGGCGAGGATGGGCACGAAGGCCTGCGAGAAGGCGCCCTCGGCAAACAGGCGGCGCAGGATGTTCGGCAGGCGGAACGCGGCTTCGAAAGCGTCCATCTGCAGCCCGGCGCCGAACGCGACTGCCTTGATGCTCTCGCGTGCGAGGCCCGTGATCCGCGACAGCAGCGTCATCGCGCTGACCGTCGACAACGCCTTCAGCAGATTCATCGACCGGCGCTGCGATCCGGACTGGACGGCGAGGCGAGAGATGGCGCAGTTAGCATGCGGAGCGAAAGAGGATTCGGCTTGCGAGAATTGCGAAAAACGATTATTATGCCCGGTCTTTTTTTGCCACTCCAGAAAACCAGGAAATTTTCGATGGCCAATACCGCGCAAGCCAAGAAGCGCGCCCGGCAGTCGGAGGCGACGCGCAAGCGCAATGCGAGCCTCAAGTCGGCGCTGCGCAGTGCAGTCAAGAACGTCAAGAAGGCGATTGCCGCCGGGGACAAGGCTGCCGCGATGAAGGAGTTTCAGGCGCAGCAGTCAGTGATCGACCGCGTCGCGGACAAAAAGGTCGTGCACAAGAACCTGGCATCGCGAAGCAAGCATAGGCTGGCGCACGCGATCAAGTCGATGGCGTAAGGCCCGGTTCGCACTCAGGGCCTGTAACAAAACTGAGCTTCGTTGGCTTCGTCGCTCGCTCGTCGCCGTACCTCGACGTACTGTCTCCTCGCTCGGTCCTTGCCGCCTCGCGCTTTTTGGTAACTGCGATCCCTGATTGCGAACCGGGAAAATAGCGTACATTCACCACGAATCAAGAGCGCCGCTGCGGCGCTCTTTTTGTTTCCCGCGACTCTGGCGGGACGCACGCCGCCTCATGCTAATATGCTGTTTTAACAGAGGTTGAGTGGCCAGGTTTCATTCCCGCCCGGCGCTCTGGAGCCTCCGCGATCGTACGCATGGCGCCCAAGCATTTCCTGCAGTTCCAGGATTTCAGCCGGGACGAGCTCGATTACCTGTTCGAACGTACCCGCTGGATCAAGGAGCGCTTCAAGCGTTACGAGCTCTACCAGCCGCTGCGTGACCGCACACTGGCGATGGTATTCGAGAAGGCGTCGACGCGCACCCGCGTGTCGTTCGAAGCCGGCATGAACCAGCTCGGCGGGATCGCGATCAATCTGAACCGCGGCGACACGCAACTCTCGCGCGGCGAGCCGATCGAGGATCTCGCACGCGTTATATCGCGGATGGTCGACGTGGTGATGATTCGCACCTTCGAGCAGGCGATCATCGAGCGCTTCGCCGCGCATTCGCGCGTGCCGGTGATCAACGGCCTCACCAACGAATACCACCCCTGCCAGATCCTTGCCGACATCTACACTTATGTCGAGCACCGCGGCTCCATTGCGGGACGAACCGTCGCGTGGACGACGCCGCCCGGCTACGAGATAGGGCTCGCGGCAGGCGCTCGCGACGCGAGTCATTTCCGCTTCTTCGCCGATCCCCACGCCGCGTGCCATGGCGCCGATCTCGTCACGACCGACGTGTGGACCAGCATGGGCTTCGAAGCTGAAAATGAAGAGCGCAAGCGTGATTTCGCCCGCTGGAGGGTCGATGCGGAGATGCTGCGCCATGCGAAGGCCGACGCGGTCTTCATGCACTGCCTGCCTGCGCACCGCGGCGAGGAAGTCGCCGCCGAAGTCATCGACGGACCGTAGAGCGTGGTGTGGGACGAAGCCGAGAATCGGTTGCATGCACAGAAAGCGCTGCTGGAATATCTGGTCTGCGGACGCGTCAAGGCTTAGGAGAAACCCGTGATCGATCACACCGGTCTGACCGTCGGCGATGTCGCCAGCAGCAAGAGGTTCTACCGGGCGGCGCTCGGCCCCCTGGGTTACGCGCTTATCATGGAGTGGGAGCAGTACGCCGGTTTCGGGGTGCCGCCCAAGCCTGACTTCTGGATCGGCCAGGGCAAGCCCAATGTCCCGCCGATCCACGTCGCGTTCCGCGCGCAGAAAAGGAAAGAGGTCGACGCGTTCCACAAGGCGGCAATGGCCGCGGGCGGGCGCGACAACGGGCCGCCGGGATTGCGGCCGCATTACCACGAAAATTACTACGGCGCGTTCGTGCTCGATCCGGACGGCCATAACATCGAGGTCGTGTGTCATACGCCGGAATGAAGAAGCTTCGCTTGATTTCGCTGCGCAGACTATTGACACTCGCCGCGTGGCTTGCGCTCTGCTGGGCCGTCGCGGAGGGAGCATCCGCCCAGACGTGGCCGGACCGGTCGCTCAAGTTCGTCGTCGCCGCGCCGGCAGGCAGCTCGATCGATGTGCTGGCGCGCATCATCGGCGACCGGCTCAAGGACCGGCTCGGGCAGGCGATCGTCGTCGACAACCGACCCGCAGCCGGCGGCACCGCTGCAACGGATTTCGTCGCGAAATCGCCGCCGGACGGCTACACGATGGTGATGTCGTTCAACGGCCCGCTGGCGTTCGGCCCGCATCTTTATTCGAAGTTGCCGTACGACCCCCAAAAGGATCTGGCTCCGGTCATCATCACGTCCAGCCAGCCCAATGTGCTCGCGGTCACTGCGGCGCTTCCCGCCAATTCGGTCAAGGAGCTCGTCGCCTACGCCAAGGCCAATCCAGGCAAGCTCAACTTCGCGTCGGTCGGCAACGGCAGCTCGTCGCATCTCACGATGGAGCTCCTGAAGGCGACCGCGGGCATCGACATCGTGCACGTGCCGTTCAACGGCTCGCCGCCGGCGGTCACGGCAACGGTGCAGGGCGAGACGCAGATGCTCTTCGCGGTGATGCAGCCGCTGCAGGCGCAGATTCAGGCCGGCAGGCTGCGTGCACTGGCCGTGACGACGGCGACGAGGTTTGCGCTGTTGCCGGACCTTCCCACCGTTGCCGAAGCCGGCTTCCCGGGCTTTGAGGCGCTCGCCTGGAACGGCGTGCTCGTCCCGGCCGCGACACCGCGCCCGATCGTGCAGCGCCTCAACACCGAGATCAACGCGATTTTGAAAGACCCCGCCGTGAAATCGTCGCTGAACGCGCAGGGTTTCGAGCTCGTCGGGGGCACGCCCGAGGATTTCGCAAACTTGATCAGGAGCGAATCCGAGAAGTGGGCGCCGGTGATCAAGAAGACAGGCGCCAAGATTGACTAGCCTGCCAGACATGAAAATCGTTCTTGCCTACTCCGGTGGCCTCGACACTTCCGTCATCCTGAAATGGCTGCAGGACACGTACCGCTGCGAAGTCGTGACTTTCACCGCCGACATCGGCCAGGGCGAGGAGCTCGAGCCCGCGCGGACCAAGGCGAAGGCGGCGGGCGTAGCGCAGATCTACATCGATGATCTGCGCGAAGAATTCGTCCGCGACTTCGTGTTCCCGATGTTTCGCGCCAACGCCATCTACGAAGGCGAGTACCTTCTCGGTACGTCGATTGCCCGGCCGCTGATCGCCAAACGTCAGATCGAGATCGCGCGCGAGACAGGTGCCGACACCGTGTCGCACGGCGCGACCGGCAAGGGCAACGACCAGGTCCGCTTCGAGCTCGGCTACTACGCGCTGGAGCCCAACATCAAGGTGATCGCGCCGTGGCGCGAGTGGGACCTCACCTCGCGCGAGAAGCTCCTCGCCTATGCGGAAAGGCACGCCATCCCGATCGAGATGAAACACCGTGGCAGCGGCGCGCCGTACTCGATGGATGCGAACCTCCTCCATATCAGCTACGAGGGCCGGGCGCTGGAAGACCCGGCACAGGAGCCCGAGGAAGACATGTGGCGCTGGACCGTCGCACCCGAAAAGGCTCCGGACGCGGCCGAGTATCTTGAGCTCGATTACGTCAAGGGTGATATCGTGGCGGTTAACGGCAAGGCCCTGCCACCCGCGCAGGTCCTGACCGAATTGAACCGCCTTGGCGGCAAACACGGCGTCGGCCGTCTCGATCTGGTCGAGAACCGTTACGTCGGCATGAAGTCGCGCGGCTGCTATGAGACGCCGGGCGGGACGATCATGCTGAAAGCGCACCGCGCCATCGAATCGCTCTGCCTCGACCGGGAGGTCGCGCATCTGAAGGACGAGCTGATGCCACGCTACGCGAGCCTGATCTACAACGGCTACTGGTGGTCGCCGGAGAGAAAGATGTTGCAGACGATGATCGACGCCTCGCAGGCCCCCGTGAACGGCCATGCGCGGCTGAAGCTCTACAAGGGCAACGTGATGGTCGTCGGCCGCGCGTCGAAAACCGATTCGCTGTTCGACCCGGCGATCGCCACCTTCGACGACGATCGGGGGGCGTACGACCAGAAGGATGCGGCCGGGTTCATCAAGCTCAATGCCTTGCGGCTGCGGATCGAAACGATCCTCGCCCGCAAGTACAAATAGCGTCAGACCCCGATTATCAACGATCACTCTCGACGGAATCCGGGACAGTCTCGATAATCAGGATCCGACCCCACGACAAACCCATGCCTTCATTCGACGTCGTCTCCGAAGTCAACCAGGTCGAAGTCCGCAATGCGCTCGACCAAGCCAACAAGGAAATCTCGACGCGCTACGACTTCAAGGGTTCCGATGCGCGCATCGAACACAAGGACAAGGAACTGACGCTCTACGCTGACGACGACTTCAAGCTCAAACAAGTGACCGACGTGCTGCTGGGCAAGCTGACCAAGCGCGGCGTCGACGTGCGCGCCCTCGAGTTCGGAAACGTTGCAAAGATCAGCGGCGACAAGGTCAAGCAGGTCGTCACGATCCGGGTCGGGATCGAGCAGGAGCTCGCCAAGAAGATCGTCAAGCTCATCAAGGACAGCAGGATGAAGGTGCAGGCGAGCATCCAGGGCGATGCGGTGCGCGTCTCCGGAGGCAAGAAAGATGAGCTGCAAAGCGCGATCGCGCTGGTGAAGAAGTCCATCACCGAATTTCCGGTGCAATTCGGAAACTTCAGGGATTAACCGCGCGAGCCCGCAGCGAGGCTTTCATTGCTGCCGGAGCGCGCCCTCGCCTTTCCCGTCACGCTGCGGCCGCTCGAGCCGCGAGACGCGCCCCGCGTGCAGCTACTCGCAGGCGAGCGCGCGGTCGCGGAAACGACCGCACTCATCCCGCATCCTTATCCCGACGGAGCAGCCGACGCTTGGATTGCCGGCCAGGCCCGTGAGCAAGCGGCAGGACGCGAATATACCTATGCCGTCACGTCGAGCGATGACGGTGTCCTCGTTGGCGCCATCGGATTGCGCCCCGTCGCGACGAAGCATGGGCACCTGGGTTTCTGGATCGGGCGGCCGTATTGGGGTCACGGCTACGCCACCGCAGCCGCGCGCGGCGTCATCGCACTCGCCTTCGGCTTGCTCGATATCGATGCACTGGCCGCATCACATCTGCAGCGAAATCCCGCTTCGGGACGGGTCATGGAAAAATGCGGCATGCATCTGCTCGGCATGGAGAAGCGGGACCATCGCGGCGTGCAGGAGGAATTCTGTGTGTGCGGGATCACGCGGGACGATTGGGAACACCTGATCGCGATGAACGCGGCTTGAACATGTCGCAGCCTCCTCTTCGAGCCGTGCAAGTTGTGATGTCGCGCGGCGCTACACGAGATCGGCGAGCAGCGCGCTGCGCGTCGCGTCGGGTACAGGCTGCAGCGTCGCCGCGTATTCGGGATGATCGACGCCGATCGCCAGCGTGGCCCCGGATTTCAACGCAGCGATCATCGCCGGCGTCAACTCGAAACGCAGGAAATGCACCGCCGAAGTTTTCTCGTCGTTCTCCCGCTCGAGATCCTCGTCGGCGATCGCATGCACGCGCGGGTAGCCGTCCACCTGGACCCACGCCCGGTCCTCGATGCCCTTGAGGCGCGCGAGCGCCCGCTGGCGCTCGTCGACATCCTCGTACTCGACCAGCAGCGTCGCCTTCCAGTTGCGTCCGTCGGGGACCAGCGGGTTATAGGCGTCGAGCTCGTCCTGGATGCCGGCGTCCTCGAAGATTTTTTCGATGCGCAGCATTTCCTGGATCTGATAGCGGATCGTCAGCTCGTCCTCGAACAACAGGGTGAGATGCTCTCCCAGGTGCACCGTACGCGGCTTCTTGTGCTCGAGCACACGAGCACGGAATGCCTTACGATCCCTCGTGTAGGCTTCCAGCGTCAGCAGAGACTCGCGCTTGATGATGGGCATGCGCTTTTCGTCTACAACCCGTAGGCGATGCGCAGCAGCGTCAGCGGGTGCGCCTTGGTCGGATGGCCGGCGTTCGGATCCTGGCGGGCGGCCTCGTCGATGCCCTGCATGATCGCGCGGCCGGCGATCGGGCAGTCGGAGCTGACGTAGTCAGGAGCGTCTTGCGCCATCTGCCGGAATACCGGCCTGCCAATCTTCATCGACGCGGCATAGAACTCGCGCTTCACGCCCCAGGTGCCGTCGTGGCCCGCGCAGCGCTCGACCGTGTTTACCGTCGTACCGGGAATCGACTCGATCACTTCCCGCGTCCGCTGACCGATGTTCTGCACCCGCGAATGGCAGGGAACGTGGTACGCCACCTTGCCCAGAGGCGTCTTGAAATCCCGCTTCAACAGGCCATCCCTGTCGCGCAGCACGAGATACTCGAAGGGATCGAACATTGCCTCGGAAACCGCCTTGACATCCGCATCCTCAGGAAAAATGAACGGCAGTACGCTCTTGAACATCAGCGTGCAGGACGGCACCGGAGTCAGGATCGCGTAACCCGCGCGCACCAATGCCGCCAGCCGTGGTGCGCTCGCGTTCTTGAGCTTCAGGACGGACTCGAGATCGCCGAGCTCGAACTTGGGCATTCCGCAGCAGGACGCCTGTTCGACGATCACGTAGGGGATCTCGTTATGGTCGAGAATGCGTAGCAGGTCCAGACCGATGTCCGGCTCGTTGTAATTGACATAGCAGGTCGAGAAGATCGCGACCTTGCCCGGCGAGCGCTGCCCGCTCTTCACCGGCCAGCCGACGCTGCGCGGCGCCAGCTCCGCGAACGGCTTCGCCGCGTACGGCGGCAATCTGCGCTCGGCATGCACGCCGAGCATCTTCTCCATTGCCTTGCGGGCCAACGGCGTCGTGTTGGCCTTGTTCACGATCTGCACGACCACAGGTATCGTCGCGAGCTTGCCCAGCCGGTCGGTACTCGTGAGCAGCCGGTCGCGGAAGCGCGTCTCGCCGTTGAGGAACTTGCGCGTCTTGGCGCGGAGCATCAGATGCGGAAAATCCACGTTCCAGGGATGCGGCGGGACGTAGGGACATTTGGTCATGTAGCAGATGTCGCACAGATAGCACTGGTCGACAACCTTGCCGAAGTCTGCCTTGTCGACGCCATCGACTTCGCCGGTCTTGCTTGCGTCGACGAGATCGAACAGCGTCGGAAACGCGTTGCACAGGCTGACGCAGCGCCGGCAGCCGTGACAGATGTCGAAAATCCGCGCGAGCTCGCGGTTGAGCGAGTCCTCGTCGTAAAAATCCGGATTGCGCCAGTCGACCGGATGCCGGATGGGCGCTTCGAGGCTGCCTTCGCGGATGGTCATTGGCTGCTCGTTATCCCCGATCGTCGTACGCGATCCGCGGTCCGCAATGATGTGTAGATTTGCCCGCGGATTAAGGGGCGCGCGCAGCGCGTCCGCTTCAATGCGCGGAGTTATTGCGTCACGGCGCGCCAACGCCTGCTCAGCGCGCCAACGCCGTTCGCCGTGACGCAATAACAGCTAATCGGCGAGGATGTCGAGCGCCTTCTGAAACCGGTTGGCGTGCGAGCGCTCGGCCTTCGCGAGCGTCTCGAACCAGTCGGCGATCTCCTCGAACCCTTCGCCCCGCGCGGCCTTGGCCATGCCCGGGTACATATCGGTGTATTCGTGCGTTTCGCCCGCAATCGCTGATTTCAAGTTTTCGCGTGTCTTACCGATGGGCAACTCGGTGACCGGATCGCCGACCGCGGCCAGATAGTCCAGATGTCCATGCGCGTGCCCGGTCTCGCCTTCCGCGGTCGACCGGAAAACTGCCGCGACATCATTCTGCCCCTCGACGTCGGCCTTGCTGGCGAAATACAGGTAACGCCGGTTCGCCTGCGATTCGCCGGCGAAGGCCGCCTTGAGGTTCTCGTGCGTCTTGGTGCCCTTCAGATTCATTGCTGTCTCCTCTCGAGATGACGTGACCGAGCGGCGGTCAGCTGCAAGCCACCGCCGATAACTCACGGTGTTATTTTGCGCAACGCCAGTCGATATGTCCAATTGATTGTTAGAATGTGACAAATAAACTGCGTATATCCGAAGAGATCCGCGGCGCCGCCACGTCGCCGCTATTCCCACTGCCTTTCACACCGAGGAGTACGCATGCTCCCCGACGCTTCGCTGGACCGGATCTTTCGCAGCGCGCGCACGTATAACGGCTTCGGCGACAAGCCCGTCACCGATGAAACGCTGCGCCGGATATACGACCTGCTGACGTGGGGACCGACCAGTGCCAATTCATCGCCGGGCCGCTTCGTGTTCGTGAAAGGCAAGGCCGCCAAGGAAAAGCTACGGCCCGCGCTGTCCGAGGGCAATCTCAACAAGACAATGGCCGCACCCGTCACGGCGATCGTGGCCTACGACACCGAGTTCTACGAAAAGCTGCCCAAGCTCTTCCCGCACACCGACGCCCGCAGCTGGTTCGCCGGCAAGCCGGCGCTCATCGAGTCCACGGCATTCCGCAACGGTACCTTGCAGGGCGCGTACATGATCATTGCCGCGCGGGCGCTAGGCCTGGACTGCGGACCGATGTCGGGCTTCGACAACGCCAGGGTCGATGCGGCGTTCTTTCCCGACGGCAAGTGGAAATCCAACTTCCTGTGCAACCTGGGCTACGGCGATCCGGCAAGCGTCAAGCCGCGGAATCCGCGGCCGTCTTTCGAGGAGGCGTGCCGGATCGAATAATGCGCGCGGTTCGTAGCGCCGAATTCATTCTGCCGGCGTGCGTACAACGCGACGCAGCGTCGGTAGCGCTCGCGACTCGCCACGCGCGATCCCCGCGCTTCGCGCGGGGCACGCTCGCCACGGGCTCGCGCGGCTAGTCTATGCGCTCGTACGCGGGCAGCGTCAAAAACTCGACGAAGACATCGTTGTTGACGAGGTCGGCGAAGATTCCCGCGGCTTCGTCGTAGCGGCCCTCGCCGAACGCCGGACCGAGCAGCGCCCTGACCTTCTGCATCTCCTCGGGGATCAGCGCCGCGACCATCTCCTTGGTCACCTTCCTGCCGTCGTCGAGTTTCCCCTTCGCCGACCGGATCCATTGCCAAACCTGCGAGCGCGATATCTCGGCGGTGGCAGCGTCTTCCATCAGGTTGAAGATCGGCACTGCGCCCTGGCCCGCGAGCCATGCACCGATGTACTGGATCGCGACGCTGATGTTGAGGCGCAGGCCCTTCTCGGTAATGGGCGCTTCGGGCTCGAATTTGAGCAGGTCGGCGGCGCTTACGCGCACATCCTCGCGCCTCTTGCTCGCGATCTGGTTCGCCGTCGGCATCAGCCGGTCGAACGCCTCCTTCGCCACGGGAACCAGTCCAGGATGCGCGACCCAGGTCCCGTCGTGACCGATCGTCGCCTCGCGCTCCTTGTCGGCCTTGACCTTGGCAAATGCCTCGGCGTTGGCGGCCCCGTCGTTTTTCACCGGGATCTGTGCCGCCATTCCGCCCATCGCGTGAATGTCGCGCCGGTGACAGGTCTGGATGCAGAGCTCCGCGTAGCTTTTCATGAAATGCGTTGTCATCGTCACCAGCGCCCGATCGGCGAGGCAGAAGTCACGATTGAGCCGGAACTTCTTGATGCACGAGAAGATGTAGTCCCAGCGGCCGCAGTTGAGCCCCGCGGAATGCTGCTTGAGCTCGTAGAGGATCTCGTCCATCTCGAACGCCGCGAGAATGGTCTCGATGAGCACCGTCGCCTTGATCGTCCCCTGCGGCACGCCCAGCTCGTCCTGCGCCATCACGAAAATGTCGTTCCACAGCCGCGCCTCGAGATGACTCTCCAACTTGGGCAGATAGAAGTAAGGACCGCTACCGCGGGTGACGAGCTCCTTCGCATTGTGGAAAAAGAAGAGCGCGAAGTCGAAGAGGCCGCCCGAGATCGGCGTGCCGTCGACTTTGACGTGCTTCTCGGGGAGATGCCAGCCGCGCGGGCGCACGAAGAGCGTGGCGACCTTCGCGTTCAACTTGTACTCCTTGCCTTCGGCCGAGACGTAGTCGATCCTGCGGCGGATCGCGTCGCGCAGATTGATGTGGCCCTGGAGGTTGTTGTCCCATTTCGGCGTATTGGCGTCCTCGAAGTCAGCCATGAATACGCTCGCGCCCGAATTGAGAGCATTGATGATCATCTTGCGATCGACCGGGCCGGTGATCTCGACGCGACGGTCCCGGAGGTCGGCGGGAATCGCGGCGCAGGTCCAGCGGGCCGCGCGGATCGCACGCGTCTCCGGGAGGAAGTCGGGCAGCTTGCCGGCGTCGAGCTCCCGTTGCCGCGCCGCGCGGCGCGAGAGCAGCTCCGCGCGGCGCCCGCCGAATGCACGCTGCAGTCTGGCCGCGAAGCCGAGCGCTTCGGGCGTGAGAATCCCGGCATATTCGGGGGTGACGCGGCCGGTGATCTCGATCCCCGGGCCGTAGCGCAACGTGGTCATGAGCGAACCCGTCCTCGATACCAAGCGAAGGCAAAGCAGCCAGGCGCACTCAAGCGGGGGTCGGGCAAGGGGCGCCGGGATTAGGGGCCGGTTGGGCCGCGGAACCCCGGTTCAGGCTGTGTTGCTGCGGTGCGGCAATAATAGCAGGGTAGGCGGGTTATGGGGTCTCGCATTGCGCTTCAAGCGCTACTCCCACCCTTCGCCCGGCCGCCCGCCTAGCCGGTCCAAGGTGATATTCCAAGATAGCGTGATGCGCGGCCGCCGCCCGCGATACGGATTCACGCTGTGCAGGTAGTCGCTGGAAAAAATCAGCATCGCTCCGGGCTCCATCTTGGGAATCATGTGGCGCGTGACGCGCCCGGGTTCGTCGGGACAGCAGCTGTCGATACGCGGATCGGCGAAGCAGAGCTTGCCCGCCATCGGGTCATCGTCATCGTCGTCGCCGGGGTCCAGCATGTAGACGATGCTGACGTTCGACCGCAGGTGACTGTGCGGCATGCAATAGTCGCCGGCGCGGTACACGCTCGCCCAGCTGTCGTCGGCATAGACCGGCCGGCGCGACAAGGTACGATGCGCGAGCATCAGCGCCCGCGCGTGCACGAGCGAAGCCGCGTCCACATTCCAGTCGGAGATCTTGCGCACCTTGGTGCCACAGCCGCCTCGAAACACCGGCGCGCCCGGCATACCGGCTTTTTCCAGCACCAGCACTGCGCGCCAGCGCGGATCGCGCTCCGCGGTCAAGACGGCATCGATCAGTGCCGGGTGGAGCGCGTCGAAATCGGCGAACCTCGTTGCCGCCATCAGCGGCGCCGACAGCGCCTCGACCGCCTGTGCCTGAGGCCAGACCGGGAGATCGCTTCCGCCGACGCCGACCGTCGCGGGCAGCGTTGCCTGGTCGCCGAGCTCCGCGAATGGCCGCCCGTTCGTCATGAGCTTCCCGCGCCGCTCGGGATCACGCGGCTAGCTGAGGGTTCAAACGCTCCTGCTTGCTGTGCAGCTTGTTCAAGGCATTGATGTAGGCCTTGGCGGAGGCGACAAGGATGTCGGTGTCCGCACCCAGGCCGTTGACGATACGGCCGTCGCGGTCCAGTCGCACCGTGACTTCGCCCTGCGCGTCGGTGCCGGTGGTGATCGCATTGACCGAATAGAGGATCATCTTCGCCCTGGAGTGCACCATCTGCTCGATCGCGCGGAATGTCGCGTCGATCGGCCCGTCGCCGCGGGTGTGCACGCTATGCTCGTTGTCCCCGGCCACCAGCGTGACCTCCGCCTGCGGCACCTCGCCCGTTTCCGAGACGACTTTCAGCGCGACGAGCTTGTAGTGCTCGCGCTCCGGCGTTACCTGCTCGTCGGAGACCAGCGCATGAAGGTCTTCGTCGAAGACCTCGCCCTTCTTGTCGGCAAGCTCCTTGAAGCGCGCGAACGCATGATTGACCGCCTCCTCGGTGCCCAGATCGATGCCGAGCTCCGCGAGCCGCGTCTTGAAGGCATTGCGGCCGGAGAGCTTGCCCAGCACCAGCTTGTTGGCGCCCCAGCCGACGTCTTCCGCGCGCATGATCTCATAGGTTTCGCGGTGCTTGAGCACGCCGTCCTGGTGGATGCCGGATTCATGCGCGAACGCGTTCGCGCCGACGATCGCCTTGTTCGGTTGCACCGGAAACCCGGTGATGCTGGAAACGAGCTTCGACGCCGCGACGATCTGTGTCGTGTCGATCCGCGTGATGCACGGGAAAACGTCCTTGCGCGTCTTGACGGCCATGACAATCTCTTCGAGCGACGCATTGCCCGCGCGCTCGCCCAGGCCGTTGATCGTGCACTCGACCTGCCGCGCGCCGTTCATCACCGCGGAAAGCGAGTTGGCGACCGCCATGCCCAGGTCATTGTGACAGTGCACGGACCATACGGCCTTGTCCGAGTTCGGAATACGCTCGCGCAGGGTCTTGATCAGCGCTCCGAACTGCCACGGCATCGTGTAGCCGACGGTGTCCGGAATGTTGATCGTCGTCGCACCGGCGTTGATCGCCGCTTCGACGAGACGGCACAGGAAGTCCGGCTCCGACCGGCCCGCATCTTCGGGGGAAAACTCGACGTCCTCCGTGTACTCACGGGCCAAGTGGACCGACTTGATCGCCTGCTCAAGGACCTGATCGGGCGTCATACGCAGCTTCATCTGCATGTGAATGGGCGAGCTCGCGATAAAGGTATGTACCCGGCCCGAGTGGGCGCCTTTGAGCGCGTCGCCGGCGCGCCGGATGTCCTTCTCGTTGGCGCGAGCGAGCGCGCATATCGTGCTGTCCTTGATCGCCTGCGCAATCGCCCGCACCGCCTCGAAGTCACCGTTCGACGAAGCAGGAAATCCTGCCTCGATCACGTCGGCCTTCAGGCGTTCGAGCTGCTTGGCGATGCGCATCTTTTCCTCACGGGTCATCGACGCCCCGGGACTCTGCTCGCCGTCGCGCAGGGTCGTATCGAAAATGATCAAGTGGTCTGGCATGATCGGCTCCTACGAGCTGGGTCTACTGTAGTTCCTCCCGCCGCGTTGCTTCGGCGGGCTCGCACAACAAAGGGGTGGGGTCGATTATCTGCGCGCGGGGCGCAGCAGCAGCAGACCGCCGAGACCGGCGATCGAAAGGGGACGCGAGATAAGATTGCTTTCGCGTGGGCTGCTCATGGGAGGAACTATAGCCGCATCGGCTCCCGCGCGCAACTGCCTCGCCGACTCCATCGGCCCGATGTCAACCGCGCCGGCGCTTGAGCGCCAGCCAAGCCGACCAGACATAGCCCGACAGCGCATAAGCGACGAACCCGGCGAACAACACGATCGCCGGTTGGACGCTCACCAGCACGAAGAACAGCGCGATCAAGAAGACGACAACGAACGGAACGCTGCGTCGCAGATTGATGGTTTTGAAGCTGTAGTACTTGAAGTTGCTGACCATGGTGAGGCCCGCGAACACGGTCACCGCCCATGCCCACCAGCGCACGCTGTCCGGATCGATCGCGTTATCGTCCATGATCCACACGAAACCGGCGACCAGCGCCGCCGCCGAAGGGCTGGGCAGCCCCTGGAAATAGCGCTTGTCGGCGACCTCGAGCATGGTGTTAAAGCGCGCCAGCCGTAGCGCCGCGCAGACGCAATAGACGAATGCGGCGAACCAGCCCCAGTTCTTCATACTCAGCAGCGCCCACTCGTAGACGACCAATGCGGGCGCTGCGCCGAAACAAACCATGTCCGAGAGGCTGTCGTACTCGGCGCCGAACGCGCTCTGCGTCTTGGTGAGCCGCGCGACGCGGCCATCGAGCCCATCGAGCACCATCGCGACGAAGATCGCGATCGCGGCATGGTCGAAGCGGCCGTTCATCGCCTGGACGATGGCGTAGAAGCCGGCGAACAGCGCCGCGGTCGTGAACAGATTGGGCAGCAGATAGATGCCGCGGCGGCGAATGCGGTTCTTGGCGAGCGCCCGCTCCTGCTGATAGTCCCCCATGTGAACTAGCCTAGCAGCTACCCACCGGCAAGACAACGCCGCCGTAAGCCGACTCAACTCTCGGCGAGGATAGTCGTCGTCGCGTACACGGCGTCGCCCACCGCGACTTTGGGCATCGCATTCGGTGGCAAATAGACGTCGACCCGCGAGCCGAAACGGATGAAACCAAAACGCTGCCCGCGCTTGAGGCGATCGCCGGTCTCGACGTAACACAGGATGCGCCGCGCGATCAGTCCGGCAATCTGCACGCAGACGACGTCGACGCCGTCGGCTCTCGCGATGTGCAGCGCATTGCGCTCGTTCTCGAGCGAGGACTTGTCCAGAGCGGCATTGAAAAACCCGCCCTCGTGATACCACCGGGCCTTCACTTCGCCATCGACCGGACTGCGATTCGAATGGACGTTGAATACGTTCATGAACACGCTGATCTTCAGCGCGTCGCGATCGAGATAAGGGTCGCGCGTGCGCTCGACGAGCATGACCTTTCCGTCGGCCGGTGCCAGCACGGCGTTCGCCTGCTCCGGCACGGTGCGCGGCGGATCGCGAAAAAACTGCGCGATAAAGACGACGCCCAGCCAGGCAATGGCAGCGAGCAACCACAGGCCGGTCCACGTCAGCGCGAGCGCGATGAGAATCGCGATCGCCAGGAACGGCCAGCCTTCGCGGGCAATGATGGGATGCGGGTAAACGGCTGCGGACATCGGCAAGCTACTTCGTTGCCTCATCGACGCCCCGCGCGAGGTCCTGCGCGTCGCGCTGTAATTGCTGCTCCACGCCGCGCGCTCGCTCGATCGGAGTCGCCACCGCCGGCGTCGCAACGGTCGGATCGGCGGGCGCGGGACCGACGGCGCCGACGCCGCGAGGACCGGCGTTGGCTGCCGCGTCGCGGCCGGGCAGCAGGCCGTATGTCTTCAGCACCGTCTGCGCCAGCAACGCGACGATCACCAGCGCAATCAGGAGGCCGATGAGGCCGATCCAGCCGCGCTGCCTTTGCGCTGCGCTCATGGCGACGGCGGCGCCGCTAATTCCTCGTCTGGTCCACCAGCTTGTTCTTCTTGATCCACGGCATCATTTCCCGCAGTTTGCCGCCGACCTGCTCGATCGGGTGCTCGGCAGTCATGCGCCGTCGCGACAGCAGCGTCGGCGCGCCGGCGCGATTCTCCAGGATGAAGTTGCGCGCGTATTCGCCGCTCTGGATGCGCGCGAGCGCCGCGCGCATCGCATCCTTCGTGGCCGCGTTGATGATCAGGGGCCCGGTCACGTATTCGCCGTATTCCGCATTGTTCGAGATCGAGTAATTCATATTCGCGATCCCGCCCTCGTACATCAAATCGACGATGAGCTTCAACTCATGCAGGCATTCGAAGTACGCCATCTCGGGCGCATAGCCGGCTTCGACCAGCACCTCGAAGGCATTCTTGACCAGCTCGACACAGCCCCCGCAGAGCACGGTCTGCTCGCCGAACAGGTCGGTCTCGGTTTCCTCCTTGAACGAGGTTTCGATGACACCGGCGCGCGCGCCGCCGATTGCCGCGGCGTAGGAAAGGGCAAGGTCGCGCGCCTTCCGGCTCATATCCTGGTGGACTGCGATCAGCATCGGCGTGCCACCGCCCTGCACGTAGGTCGAGCGGACGGTGTGCCCTGGCGCCTTCGGCGCGATCATCACGACGTCGAGATCGGCTCGGGGCATCACTTGTCCGTAGTGAATGTTGAATCCGTGCGCGAACGCAAGCGTCGCGCCCTTGCGGATGTTGGGCTCGACCTCTTCGCGATAGACTGCGGCGATGTGCTCGTCGGGCATCAACATCATCACGAGGTCGGCACCCTTCACGGCATCGGCGACCGCGGCGACCTTGAGCCCGGCCTTCTTCGCCTTGTTCCAGGACGCGCCACCCGCGCGGAGCCCAACGGTCACCTTGACGCCGGAATCGTTCAGATTCTGCGCATGCGCGTGGCCCTGCGAGCCGTAGCCCACGATCGTGACTTTCTTGCCCTTGATCAACGACAGGTCCGCGTCCTTTTCGTAGTACACCTTCATGTCGATTCCCTTCTTGTTGGCGTCACTCCCGCCAAAGCGGGAATCCAGGGGCGCGCGAACGACGCTGGGTCCCCGCGACCCTGTCCCCGCGAAGGCGGGGAGCGAGGACGACAAAAGCTAAACACGCAGTATGCGCTCGCCCCGCCCGATGCCCGACGCTCCAGTGCGCACCGTCTCGAGTATGGCGCCCGGCTCGATCGCCTGCAGGAATGCGTCAAGCTTCTCGCCGGGGCCCGTGAGCTCGATGGTATAGCTCTTGTCGGTGACGTCGAGGATGCGGCCGCGGAAAATGTCCGCGAGCCGCTTCATCTCATCGCGGTCCTTGCCCGCAGCGCGCACCTTGACCAGCATCAGCTCGCGCTCGATGTGATTGCCGTCGGTGAGATCGACGACCTTGACGACCTCGACCAGCTTGTTCAACTGCTTCGTAATCTGCTCGACGACGTCGTCGGAGCCGGCGGTGACGATGGTCATCCGGGACATCGTGGCATCCTCGGTCGGCGCCACCGTCAGCGACTCGATGTTATAGCCGCGCGCGGAAAACAAGCCCGAAATGCGCGACAGCGCACCGGCTTCGTTCTCGACGAGAATCGACAGGATATGGCGCATGGCTACAATTCTTCGGCGAAGATCATTTCCGTGAGTCCCTTGCCGCCGGGGATCATCGGAAACACGTTCTCGGCCTGATCGGTGATCATGTCGAGGAACACCAGCCGGTCCTTGAGCTTGAACGCCTCGCGCAACGCGCCCTCGACATCACCGGGCTTCTCGATCTTCATGCCGACGTGGCCGTACGCCTCCGCCAGCTTGGTGAAATCGGGCAGCGCGTCCATGTACGATTCGGCATAGCGGTTGCCGTAGAAGAATTCCTGCCATTGCCGGACCATGCCCATGTACTTGTTGTTCAGGTTCACGATCTTGACCGGCAGATGATACTGCTTGCAGGTCGAGAGCTCCTGGATGCACATCTGGATCGAGGCTTCGCCGGTCACGCAAGCGACGGTCGCACCGGGGTTCGCGAGAACCGCGCCCATTGCGGCCGGCAGCCCGAAGCCCATCGTCCCCAAGCCCCCCGAATTGATCCAGCGCCGAGGCTTGTCGAACTTGTAGTACTGCGCGACCCACATCTGGTGCTGGCCGACATCCGAGGTGACGATCGCGTCGCCCTTGGTGATCTCGTAGAGCTTCTCGACCACGTACTGTGGCTTGATCAGCGTGCTCTTGCGGTCGTACTTGAGACAGTCCTTGCGCTGCCAGTCCTTGATCTGGCCCCACCACTCCTTGAGCGCCTGCGCATCCGGCCGCTGCGGCGAGGATTCGATCAGCTTCAGCATCTCGTCGAGCACGTCGGCGACGTAGCCGACGATCGGCACGTCGACCTTGACGCGCTTGGAAATCGACGAG
>WNGE01003601.1_pt1 | contig 20487 bp, 20 predicted proteins | sample 5400651 | NCBI WGS metagenome assembly WNGE01 (sample SAMN13153370, study PRJNA577476) | soil metagenome | isolation source: 60 cm soil or saprolite under grassland replicate 2 | place: USA:California | collected 2016-06-15 | reverse complement strand
GAGAGGTTGTCAGCCGGTCATATTGCTAAACTCAAGAGAGCGGTTGAGCAAGCCAAACCGAACCAGGCGGCATAGGCAAAAGTCGAGCCCTCGCTGTCAGTTGCGAGGGCTCGACTGTGAACGGAAAAAGTGTTTCAAAAGTGACCTCTTTCACCTCAAGATTTGCTACCTCCCGCTTGCGTCTCTGCCGCTTTGCTACTCTTTAGCTCAGATTCATATTCCTGAGCCTTCTGCTGGAGTCCTTTAATGAGCAGGTTGGGCGTTACACCAAAGATAGCCGCCGCAAGCAAGAACTGTGGATCAGGAGAGAAAAGTCTTGATAAGCCAAAGCTCATGGATTGCGCCGTATTAACATTGAATAACGCAGGCCCACCTAAGATGGCAAGGCCTCCTAGCACAAATACACCACCAACGCCGGCCAGGCCGGAGAGTAAGGGAATAGCCATCAAACGGGTAGTGGAAAGACCAAAATCATCGACGGACGAACCCCCCTGCGACTCAGAGTAAAACCTTACGAATACACCTGCAGCAGCGCCTATTATGTAGAACAGGGCTGCCGCCAGGAGGTTAAGACGGAGAGTTGGGGGTGGATTTGTCAAGGTGATAACACACAGTAAAGCGTGTGTAATGATTCCCGTCACAACTATAGACATCATTAGCCGGCTGCGTTGGCGCACAATCCCCTCCCAGCGTTGATCACGGAAATTATTGAGCGTACCTCTCACTTCACGCAGCATCACTCGTGCCACAGCTTCTCCCCGAGCTCGTATAGTAGACTCTATACTGTCCTTGCCGAGCGCTTGAGCAGTTTGATCTGCATCACCGTTCTTGCCGGATGCTTGAACAGCAGGGTCCGCAGCGTCGCTCTTATCCGATGTTTGAGCAGCAAGAGGTGAACGATTGGACTGCTGGATCAACTGCGTTAGCTGAGTAAGTGCCACCCCACTCTTACTTGGTTGGTGTTCTTTAAAGTAGACCAGGGCTTCTGGTTTAAGCATGCTAATTGCTTGTACTAGATCTCCGAGCAGTTCATCCTGTCCGTTCATTTTAGATCCCTCAATAGCCAGGAAATCGTGTTTTGCTCCTCGAACCAGGTTCTCGACATCCTGAACTTCAATCATGACTTCTTCGGCATGATGGAGTAGTGCCCATGCACTGTTGTATCCCGTACCTATGATCCAGGGAAGCCCGGCAGGAGACTTGTAGAGCTTCCGGCTAATATCAATACAACAGGCATAGGCCTCTTTCAATACATCCCTCTGATGCTTGTTATGCTCATTGAAACCCGCATGGTTCATGATCGTTTCAATTGCGTTAATCTCCTCGTATGACCCATCAGCGTAGTCTTTCAAACCAAGACTCGCTTTCAGTTGATGTAAGCGACTTCGCAGGAGATTATAATTGCGAGAGTTTGCTCCTTGAGCCGTGCACATGAAGCAAAATGGAAGTGCAACCACGAGCCAGAGAATCGCTGCAAGCAAACTGCCATACAGCGGCACATACCATGGTGAGTTGGATTGGAGGCCGAATAGTGGTATTGGTGAGCCTGAGGTCAGGTAGAGCCCCACTGCTATTAACGAGGCCACAACAGGCATTATTACTCCCACTGTTAAAAGAGACGCGAAATAGGCTTTAATATATTTCCCAATGGAGTCGCCAAGGGTACGCGTCACTTTTCTTGTAGCGTCGCTGCTTGCCGGCGGGGAAGGATGCGACGAAGGCGGCATTGAACGTGATGACGCTGATGAAGTTGCACCATCTTCTGGAGAAAGCAAATTTACAACCGGGGACGGCATCGAAGCGCTGCTATCTTTTGTGGGTAACTGATTCTGGGAAGTAGCGGATTTCGCATTGATCGTTTCTGGATTATCCATTTGCTGCTCCTCGCTCGTTAACTTGCACAGAACATAGAGGAAGGAATACACGGCGTGTCTACTTGTCAGGCGCTACAAATACGTCACACAACACTTTTTAATGTTTCTTCAGCAAGGAGGAATTTTCATTCTATGGACGATTTGTTTGTTAAACCGCTATGAGAAAGGTGTGCCTTTTAAGTCTAGTTTACCTTATCAATGCATATATAGCAATACGCTTTGCAGGTGGTACAGAACTCAGCTGAGCTACCCATTGGTTGAAACTTCGGTTATAATACACCTGGGAAAAACATACACTCATTTCAGGAGCTATTTTCATGCCACAACAACAGCAACAACAATATGCCGACTATGACCTGTTGGCGGTATTCCCTGATGAAACGAAGGCCGAGGCAGCCGAGGCGGAATGGTAAGAGGGGGAGAGTTCCGCGAACATGGGCCTAACCGTGACCGTAGTTCGGTCTTCCTCCAGACAACACGCTCGGGTCCTAACCCTGTGATGATTGTCCTGCTGGCTATCATCTTCGGGCTGGTACTGGGTGTACTCCTATTCGCGGCACACTTTGCCTTTGCGTCGATACCAGAACCTCTAGCCGCCATTGCCGGTGCCATAGTCGGTATCATCCTGGGGGCAGTGATAGGATTTCTACAGAGCCGTCGTGTGCGAGGAGCTATTGGACAAGATATGACGCGGGTCAATACTGCCAGCAAAAGACCAACGCAAGAGGATTTGACAGTGGTTGCAGTGCGCTTGCTTGATTCTACTAATACTACTCGCAAGACTCGCGCACGCGGCATTTTGTTGACCAACGGTGGAAAAATCGATAGAAGTGTCGGCAGAAGCGAATAACAATATTCCTCTGAACTAATCAGAAATTCGCAGGTTAGGCAGGAACGGGACCCCCTGTACTGGACTTAGTTCGAATTTGGTTCAGTACCTACAATATTGATAGGACTGTTTTCCAGGGGACTAGAAATCTTTAGGCGTTCCGATTACAATAGATGTAAGAAGTTCTTAATTCTAATTATTACTACTATTACCGGAGTTAGCTCGCTATGTCCAATAATATTTTAAGACAACCGCAGCTTCAAGTGGAAACGGAGGAACTTAAGCGCCTCCGCGCCAGGCTCCTCCCTCCGTACAGGGTTATTCTGTACGACGATGACTACAATGAAATGAATTATGTCGTCTTTGTACTACTACACTGTATCAACAACCTCTCGCAGGCAGAGGCCGAACGCATCATGCTGACTGCACACCTCACAGGCAGCGCTATTGCAGCGGTCTGTCCCAAAGAGACCGCCGAATTTTACCAGGAACGCTTACTCAGTTACGGACTTACCGCAACTATCGAGCCAGAATAAAAACAAATCTGCCATTGACGCTGCCAGATTTAAGATATAGAATCTAAGTAGCCTGGGTGGAACGCATCGACAACAATCCGCTGAAAATGCTGCGATGATGCTGTTTTATCATGTTTCACCAGGAGGAGAGATACTATCATGGTTCACTTATGGCGCTCGAGAGGTAAAGAAGAGACAGAACCGAGCAAATCGGCTCCAGGAGTAGGAGCAACGGGTGACATTGCCGTCGTTGTCGAGGGTAAGAAGCTCGATAACGAATTAGTGCGCCTGGCCTGTCTCATGGCAAAAAAAGCTAAACGTAAAGTTCACCTCGTTCATGTTATCGAAGTTCCGCGTACACTACCTCTCAAAGCCGTCCTTACTAAAGAGTCTGAGCATGCTGATAAACTACTTACCGAGGCGTTGGCTATAGCAGAAGAAGCAGGATGCGACGCTGTTGCGGAAGTCGTACAGGCGCGTGAAGCAGGTTCCGCCATCGTGGATGAAGCAAGAGACCATAATTGTGCTCTCATATTGCTTGGCATGGTGCGGGATACGCATAAATTACATACCGATCTAGGTAAAACAGTGCCCTACGTACTGACCAATGCGCCATGCCGCGTATGGGTTGTCATGGATCCGCTGCAGAGAAGTAGCTGAGACGATATCTATGTTATAATTAAAGTATACTGTTTTTCCATATTGCCCATCGCATATATGTAGATTTTGCCTACCTGGCTCGGGAGGGATTGACCGATGACGACAGATTCTTATTTTGCTGGTACTCCAGCTCGTTCGCATAAAGACTATTACACGGCGCTCTACCAGGCGGCACTGACTATCTCATCTAGTCTCGAACTAGATCCAGTATTGCAAAGTGTCGTAAAGAGCATAACTGAAGCCATGGAAGTGAAGGCATGTGCTGTACGCTTGCTTGATCCTCGTACTGGTCAACTCCAATACAGCGCTGGCTACGGGCTCAGTGTCAATTATTTGGCAAAAGGGCCCGTTGACGTAGAACATAGCCCCATCGATAGCGAGGCTCTGCGTGGTGCACCGGTCATTATTCCAGATGTTAGTGAGGACAGTCGTTTCCAGTATAAAGAAGCGGCTAAGCGAGAAGGAATTGTTTCTGTCCTGTGTGTACCACTAGAGGTGCACGGCAGGGCTATTGGGGTAATGCGCGTCTATACCAGTGAACCATGCACCTTTCATGAAGATGATATTCAGTTCCTCACCGTCCTGGCCAGTCTTTCCGCGTTGGCCATAGAGAATGCCAGCCTCTATGATAGCCTCAAACGGTCCTATGACGGCGTGATGGACGTCCTGTGGGGATCCAAGGTTAGTGCGGGGTAAATGTAGTGGCAGCCAGGAGGGGACCCTGTCTGGGGGACAGGTAACCACTACATTTCTCTGACAAGCGTATTGGTCAAATATGGTGATGTGAACTCTGTGCGCTCTCCAGCATGTTTGCCAGGGACAGGAAAGAGGCGGGCTGATAACGGCTTGTTTAAGCGTAACGCTAAGGTAGCTACGTCAAGGAGCAGGTGGGCAATCTCCTCCGGTGCTATATCCCCCGGCAAGGGCAGTGTGTCCAGCCCGGTACCGCAGACTGCCGAATAAAGCAGCAGTTGGTGTGCATTTACAAGGCCCTCTTCCCAGCGCCGGCCCAGGACTGCATCTTCCAGCACAGGTAGCATTAAGCCACAATAGCCGCAAGTAGGCAAACCAGTCTGTTTCAAGGAAGCGGTAAGTGCGGCAGCTACCGCCAGCGTCCCAGGTGCACCAGCAGGTCCATAGCTACAAAGTTCCAAAGCGCTAGCGATACTATCCTCTCCCAATGGAGCCGGTGAAAGATCAATACCTGCAAAAATTAAGCCATGCCTGGATGCCAGACCTTGCGCCAGTTCCACAATTGGCCGGGCATACCTGGTAAGTGTCATCCTGACGTCTTCACTCACTTTAAAAAGGTCAAGAGGAAAGGCATTACTGGTTATATGATTTCGCAGTGCTTCAGCTACGATACTCGCACCCTGCAGGCCAATAGCCAGGCTTGCCGGGCCGCTATGGTATGCAGAAGGGAAGAAAGGGCTACCCGGGTCAACACAGGCCAGCATGGCAAAACGGAAATTGCCAAAACCTTCCTCCGTCTCCTGTGCTAATCGCTTCATGATCCGCGCCGCTGGCAGAGCAGCAGCCGCGCGCAGGCTATGCGCCGGTGTTGCAATTTGCACCGTGGCGTTGCATGCGCTAGTAGAGACCAGCAGGTCGGCAACCAGGTCAATGCGTTCCAGGGAAAAGCCGGGATCTGCTGCCTGTACCGTACCCAGCGAGCAATAACTCAGGCCAACGTCATCAAGTATACGCTGAAGCTCTTGAACATAGTTGAGCAGGTCAGACGATGACCAATCGGCCAGGTCATCAAAAATCGGGCGAGTCGAAAGCCTCACCGTCTGCACCTCATAACCGGCTTCCCTATAGCGTGCGCTGGCATTCTCTAGCGTTGCCGCCGCCTGTTTAAGGATCGAAGAAGTGAGAGGATGGACATCGGCTATGCCAAAGGTAATGGTACGAATGGGAGGGATAGGCATAGAATAGACCTCACTTTTGTGAATTTACTTGAAACGCCTTTAATTATAGCATCTCCCTCTTGACGAATATCTGTTCTTTGCGTACACTGCCTTCAACAGCTGTGTAAAGCAGCTCTATATTTAATAGGAGAGCCGAGGGAGTAGCTCGATGGCAACACACGATGTCGGGAAGCAAGAACAGGCGAAGCAGGAATGCTTTCTCTGCGCCCTCGATCCACATCCTTCCTGTACAGTAAGACAGCTCGAAGGACGCGTCGTTACTGCCTTTGAATATACTCTCAACGGCGAAAAGACGCCCATTATCGTAATTGACACAGGGACAGCCCGGGTCGAGATACATCTCACACATTATTACCGTAAAATCGTTAGAGAACTGCGTGAGCGGGGAACGGGTATACAAAATCTGACCTTGCGTCTGTACCACCTACCCACACCGCCAGCTATCACCGAATATAAGGGTCAACCAAGACACATCTACTCTACTAACTCTTATACGCTCGCTGTACTGGAACCTGATGTGTTACTCAATATCACCGATCTAAATCATGCCGAATACTGTTCTCGTCAATATCTACTAAACCGTCTTATCGCTTCTCCACCTTCAGCCGCAACCATACGCGGTAACCTGGTTCATCATTGCTTCAAAGAACTGCTCAAAGAACATGATCGCGGCGAACTGATGAAGGGTCATGCCGCTAAGGGGCAAGAGACACCGTTAGCAACCCTGTACCGCCATTTTGAGCAAGCGCTTGAACAAAATAGCATCGAGTTAGCGTTAGCCAATGTGTCGGTCGAAGAAATACGTGCTGATGTTGCTCCTCACCTGGAGAGTTTAGCAACCTGGTTTCAAAATCAGAGTTCCACCTTGTGGAATATGCCCGCAACCTATATGGAAGGTCAAACAGAGGAAGCAGGAAAGCCACGAAGTGAAAATCACGTACGAGCCGAGACTTTTCTCCTGGCTCCTGAAATAGGTTTGAGGGGACGACTCGATTTATTTTGGCAGCAATCAGGACGGCAACGCCTGCTCGAATTGAAGACGGGCGGAGGACAAGGCAATCTGCCTAAGCGCGATCACCGTTGGCAGGTTGATGGCTATCATTCACTCTTGACCGTGCGCCGGAACTCAGAAATGAAAAAGGCGCTTGCTACTCTGCTCTACAGTGGTACGCCTGAAGAGGCTCAGGCATTCGGTATTCCATTTAGTATAAAAGAGCTTCAACGTGTCAATGAAACCCGCAACATTCTTGTGCTCAGCCACATTACAGGTACAGCATCGGCTCCTCCAGGACCTTCACGCTGTACAAAGTGTTCTCTGCTTAAGCAGTGTGAACAGGTTTCATCATTGCTCACCTGGCAACCACCGGAACCCGATACCAATGGACAATTGTCTTCCACACCTGTCACCCCTGGACGACCACAAAGGTACGTCCCTACTACAGCCAGCATTGGCAAAGTGATTCCTGCTGAACATGAGAGGGGGATTGCATCTGGGGCATATTCGTTCTCGGTGTACAGTGAAGAAGACCGGGTGTTCTTTGCCAGATACTACCAATTGCTGCATATAGAGGGACGCGAGGGTGAGCGGCAACAGGCATTGCTGTGGAAAACTTCTGTAGCGGAACGCATTGAACATGGAACGGCCATCGGCGAACTAAAGCCGGCGACGGAACCCCAACCTACGGGTCAGGGTGAATGGGAGCAAGAATTCTTCTGCAATAATACTTCAGAACTACGTGAGGGAGATGAAATCCTGCTGAGCGGCGGAGATCCCATCACAGGAGAGGTAGTGACGGGCACCATCAAACATATCAGCGCTGAACACGTCAGGGTCTGGAGCCCAGAACTCATCGCCCATCCTACGCTGATTGATCGCTATGACACCAACCTCGTCCATGTACGTACTGTGCAGAATCTCCTGCGCTGGTTACAGGCCGGTGTCCATTTACGTTAACTCGTAGCAGGCAAACTGCGTCCACGATTTAGCAAGCTAAGCGTTGCCCGTCGTCTTGACTTCAACGTTGAGCAGAACCTCGCGGTTGAGCGGGCGCTACAGATGCAGGACTACCTGCTGGTTCAGGGACCTCCCGGTACAGGCAAGACAAGTGTCATCGCCGAAATAGTGAAACGCTTATGCCAGCAGGGACAACGGGTCATGCTGGCAGCATTCACTAACCAGGCGGTCGATAACATGCTTAAACGACTCGATACAGAGGGCTTTCATGACTACGTGCGCCTGGGACATGACCGCAGCGTACACGCCGATGTACAAGTACGGCTGTTGCAGCGCCTGGTAAATCCGGGGGGTATAGGTGACGGGCAAACCTTCGCAGCCGCATTGGTGGCCCTGCCCAGGCGTCAGCGGGACGCGATAAATCAGGTCCCTACGATCCCGATCCTGGGCGTGCGTGAAATACTGCATAGAACGCCTGTAATTGCTTCGACTACTGCGACGTGGTCATCCGAGAAATATTCTCCGCAATTCTCAAATGGAGCGACGGGTGGGACTGAAGAGTCGGCGCTGCAATTCGATGTGGCCATCATCGATGAGGCGAGCCAGCTCACCGTTCCAGCCATTTTAGGCGCTCTCCGGCTGGCAAAACGCTTCATTCTCGTAGGAGATGAAAAGCAGCTCCCTCCACTGGTATTGAGCAAAGAAGCTGCCGAAAAAGGCCTGGCGGACTCGCTCTTCAGTTACCTGAAACATCTCAATGATGACTATATGAAAGAACATGGTGAAGAGGACAGGACGGTTAGCGCTTGTGTTTCCCTTCGTATGCAGTATCGTATGAACAGGTGGATTTCAAACTTTTCCTCTAAAGTCTTTTACGAGGGCAAATTAGAAGCCGACCCGTCAGTTGCAAAGAGCTTGCTGGAAGTTGCCACGACGGGCCCATGGTCAGCTACGGAAACCCCTGCCATTCTCCAGGCGCTTCAACCGGCGTATCCCCTGGTCTTCCTGGATGTGCGTAGTGCGGAAGAAAGCGAGGGCATCAAGAGTAGTAATGCCGAGGCGCGAGCGGTACGCGAGGTAGTAAAAGGGCTGCTTGCGCGTGGTATTGCTCAGAAAGATATCGGCATTATCGCGCCTTACCGCGCGCAGGTTGCCAATCTACGTCGCCGCCTCTTCAGTGATGACGAGGCAAACGGCTGGCAGGCTCTCTCTCCTGATACGCCAATGAGTATTGATACGGTAGATCGCTTCCAGGGAGGTGAGCGCGTGGTGATTATCATGTCATTTGCTACTCCACAAACGCCTGGAACCGAAAGTCCACTGCATGAGTTCCTTACCAAACCAAACCGTTTGAATGTGGCTTTGACCCGTGCTCAACGCAAGCTTATCTTAGTTGGCAGCGCTCCCGCTCTCGAAGCGCTGCCATATTTTTCGAGGTTACTGGCGTATTGTAGAAGTATGAATACAGTGATCGCCTATACTTAATGAAGGCTAAAACCCTATGAACGCCACAGCAGGGTCTTTTCGTCATCTCAGAATAGCGGTTATTTTAGTGCTCAGCGTACTTGTCGTGGGAACTGCAGGCTATATGCTAATCGAACAGCTCTCCTTTGTCGATGCCCTCTATACAACAATTGCCATGATGGCAACATTGGGATTGCTGGTCAAACCCCTCTCTGAGTATGGCCGGATATTCACCATTGCCGTGACAGTCTTAGGAGTAGCCTCGCTGCTCTATACTTTTGGGGTGGGCATGGAATTCGTGATTGAGGGTCACCTGAACCTGGCGATTTGGAGGAAAGTTATGGAGAACAAGATTGCTGCCTTGCGCGATCATTATATCGTCTGTGGTTTTGGACGCGTTGGTTCGCGCATAGCCGAAGATTTCACGGCGGCACGTAAACCATTCGTTGTGATAGACGAGAATGAAAGCAATGTTCGCACCTGCGCTTCACGTGGTTATCTAGTACTGCAAGGAGATGCAACCAGCGATGAAATACTCCGTGAGGCCCGTGTCCAACATGCAAAGTGTCTGCTGGTTGCCACTGAGACCGATGCAAATAATATCTCTATCACTTTATCAGCACGTCACCTCAACAGTAAGCTGCTCATTGTCGCACGAGCCAATCATAATGAGACGGAAGAGAAACTCAAGTTAGCGGGAGCCGACCGTGTCCTTTACCCCTACTCAATTGCGGGACACCGCATGGCGAATCTGGCCTTTCAGCCTGGAGTAATAGAATTTTTTGATTCGATTACAAAGGCCGGGAGTGTGGAACTGGCGGTCCAGGAAGTAATACTTCCTGCAACTTCACCGCTTGTTGGCAAAACAATAGCGGAGGCGCAAAATACGCTGAGCGATGACACGATGATAGTGGCCTTAAAAAAAGCGGGCGGACCGATAACAGGTTCAAGACAAGAGGCGCGTATCGAAGAAGGGGATACGGTTATAGTGGTGGGTGACCCTGAGAGATTGGCGGCGTTTAGGGAGAAAAATAGGGAGATTTAGCCCGGCACCTCTTGTGGGCGCCAGGCATCCTACACTTCACTAGGCAACGCAACCTGGTCGCGAATAGAAGCAGAGGTTAAAGAATCCAGATATTTGGATATATCGAGGATGGAATAGCAGGCCCGCTCGAGTGCTGTTTGCGTGCTCGTGTGGAGATGGAGCCCTTGCAGTACGATCTCTGCCGCGTGTCTCAAATTCAAGGTAACGCGAAATGGTCCATCAGCTTCGTGGTGGTGGTTGCGAAACTGTTCAATACCGAGGCCAGTGAGAACGAGGATCGAGTGTACACCGGCCGCCAGGCCAGCCCGCACATCGGTCATACTATCACCGATAAAAACGGCGTCGCTCAAATCGATGCCCAGTTCATCTCGTGCGCGCAGCAACATACCTGGACGAGGTTTGCGGCAGAGGCAATTCTCGTCTTTACCATGGGGACAATAATAAACCTTCTCAATCACTCCACCAAGTTCAGCAATTTCAGCGAGCATACGACTATGTATTTCTTCGACGGTCTCTATCGACACCTGTCCTCGCGCCACCGCCGCCTGATTTGTACACACAATAATGCGGTGACCGGCCTGTGTCAATTTTGCAATGGCTTCCCGTGAGCCCGCCAAAAACTTGTACTCTTGCCAGCTTTTTACATAGTCCGCCCGGTTCTCATTAATTACCCCGTCCCGATCAACAAATATAGTAGACACTTGGGCACCTCTATCTATTTTCATGTCACTGGCTAGTTTGCTAAGAATTAAAGATGTACTATACGTCAGCCAGGTTATACTTCATCGAGATCGATCAGACCCTTTTTCATCGCGTAGATCACTACTTGCGAGCGATCATAGATATGCAGCTTGCGATAAATGTTACCGATATGATTACGTACCGTTTTTTCACTAATAGCAAGGACACGCGCAACTTCCTTGGCAACCATCCCCCTGGCAACCAGTACCAGGGTCTCCATCTCTCGTGAAGTTAAACCATCATTACATTGGCCTTTATCCGCCTTTTGCCTGTTATCCAGCAACTGTACCACGCGATTAACTACAGGTACCTGCTCTCCATTATAAACTGCACGTATAGCAGAGACAAGGCCTAAGCTTTCTTGTGCCAGTTCCTGCCACCTTGCAAATGTCGCACCTTCCTCTTCTCTTATCTCGCTATTGACAGAGAGATGACGTGTACGAAAGTATTCCAGGTCAGCAATCAGCGTTGTTAAGGATTGTATAGCGCTATCATGTAGCTTGCGCGCAATACGCCGCCGCTCTGCTTCCTGCGCAAAATGGGTGTGAGGGTCTGACGTATCGAGCATAGTGTGTTTGCTTTGCCTCCGTCGTTGCTTCTTTTTTGCTACTACTCTCCAATGCTATATGTTGTCACCTACCATGTATACTACTCGTGCGTTAACCTCTAGTTGAGAAAGGGGTATGATTCGGTTAATTTTTCCCTTTTCGGGTTTCTATAATCATCGCTACCCTTCTCTGGAAGCCGATTTGCATCTATGCCTTGCCATATCGTATGCTTTACAAGCTAATAAAAATCTTGAGAGAGATGCCTATGGCGATTAACAAAATCCTTGTGGCTGGTAGCCTCAATATGGACCAGGTTGTGCGTGTTCCTCGTATCCCTGTATTAGGAGAAACACTGCTCGGAGCAGGCTCTCTCAAGCTAGTTCCAGGCGGAAAAGGAGCGAACCAGGCAGTTGCGATGGCTCGCCTGGGGGCACCCGTCGCCATGGCCGGACGGGTAGGGAATGACCCGTTTGGAGAGCGCCTCCTGAGTTCATTACGATCTGACAATGTAGATACGGACCTCATTGTTGTCGATCAAGAGGAGGCCAGCGGTGTCGCCTTTATCTTTCTTGCACCTGATGGGAACAATGCCATTGTCGTCGCCGCCGGCGCCAACATGCGCGTCGGGCAGGACAGCGTCCAGTCTTCTACTATCTTCGAAGCTATTGCGCAAGCACAAGCGCTTGTCTTACAACTAGAAATTCCTTTAGAAACAGTGATTTTATTTATTGCCGCCGCCTATAAGGGAGGCGTGCCCGTGGTGCTCAACCTGGCGCCTGGTCAGCCACTGTCAAAAGAAGTCCTGAGGCAGGTCGAGGTCTTGATTGTCAACGAGACTGAAGCAAGCCTGCTGAGCGACCAGCGTGTAGACAGTCTCGAAGATGCGCGTATAGCAGCAACTGTTCTCCATGAGCAGGGCATACCCAAAGTTGTGATAACACTCGGCTCGCAGGGTGCTCTCCTTGCCACCAGCGATGGGTCGGGGAAAACGCGCATTATTTATCAATCTGCACCCGTAGTGCAGGTCATTGATACGACAGCCGCGGGAGATTGCTTTGTCGGAGCATTAACGGTGGCTCTAACCGGGGGACAATCACCGGAGGATGCATTACGCTTTGCCGTCTATGCCAGCGCATTAAAGGTGACGAAGTTTGGCGCACAATCAGGCTTGCCCACACGCGCCGAGGTCGATGCTTTCCTGCAATCCGGGACACAATAAATCGCGCTCCTACAACGAAAAGAGGTACATATGCGTCGTATTATCCTCGATACCGATCCTGGTATAGATGATGCCCTGGCACTATTTTTAGCATTGGCCTCTCCTGAGGTACAGCTTGAGGCGGTTACTACTGTGAGCGGGAATGTCGATGTTGCTCTTACCACTTACAACGCCCTGACCTTGCTCGAACTGGCGGGGCGCACAGATATACCGGTAGCACGGGGCTGCGATCGACCGCTTATACGCCAGCCCTTTAACGCAGCCATTGTTCATGGGGACAATGGACTTGGCGGATTACAGTTGCCAGAACCATCCATTCAACCGCTGGCAGAGCATGCTATAGGTGTAATTATTGAGAAGGTCATGGCTGCTCCGGGGGAAATTACACTGGTTGCGATTGGTCCACTCACAAATATTGCCCTGGCCTTGCGGCGCGAACCGCGCATTGTCCAGCAGGTGCAGGAAGTGGTGATCATGGGCGGAGCTTTGCGCGTGCCAGGCAATGATACACCGGCAGCCGAGTTTAATATTTATGTAGACCCGCAGGCGGCACATATAGTACTCCACGCAGGTTGGCCTATTCGCCTGGTCTCTCTCGACGTTACCACGCAGACGCAAATGCAACGTGAGCAAGTACAAATGCTTACACGTAGTGAAAGCCCTGTAATGAGGGCTATCAAGCAAATGCTCGATTACTCTTTCGATGTATTTGGGCCAGCGTATGGCGTTGGCGACTTTCAAATGCACGATCCTCTTTGCCTGGCCGCAGCCTTCCAACCCGACTTGATCACCTGGGATCCCGTCTATGTAGATGTAGAGCTACATGGAACACTGACGCTAGGTGAGACTGTTGCCTATTTCAGACGCCCTGGTGCACCACCACCCAATGTGCTGGCCTCTGTAGGAGTTGACGCAGATCGGTTTATACAATTATTCCTAACACGGATTGAAGAGCGTTTTTCTTGATGGTAACGGGCCTTTGACAGAGGCCAATGCTATGGGCTATATTACCAGTGAGAGAATTCCTACTAATTTACCTGGAATAACAAGCAAAGGAGCCATAGCCATGGCAGAAATTAACGAAGCTGAAGTTATGGATGCATTACACGAATGTTACGACCCGGAGATTCCAGTCAACATTGTTGACCTGGGTCTTATCTATAACGTTGATATTAACAATGATACTGGTCAAGTCGATGTCAAGATGACACTTACGGCGATGGGCTGCCCCATGGCCGGGGAAGTAATTAGCGAGGTTGAGATGCGCGTGGGAGAAGTGGAGAACGTCAAATCCTGCAAGGTTGAGATGACCTTCGACCCGCCCTGGTCACCCGATAAAATGACGGAAGATGCCAGGTGGGAACTTGGAATGGTCTAAGCTCTTCAGATATTAGTACTTCCGCGCTGCTGTACTTCCATGTTATACTATCTCCACTATAGATCAGTACAGGTAGGTGAAAAAGATGGCGTACGAAGGACAGCAAAACGGAGATGTTCGCGCAACCCTGGCACTCAGCCAGGCAGAAGCCCGTGAAGGCACTACTCGCACACTTAACCTCCCAGGAGGACATCAAGTTGTCGTACCTGTACCGCCAGGTACCTACAATGGTCAAGAGATTCGCCTGGAGGGACAGGGCCAACCATCGGGGTATGGAGGCTCAAGAGGAGCACTGATTCTGACCATCGCTATCGCCCCTGACGAGCATTTTGCTTCTCAGACCTATCCTCAGCCGGGTTCCGACTCCCCAACGGAGTTTATACAATCTCCTCCACCGGTTGCATCATCTGTAAATTATCCACCGATAGGTCAGGTAGGAGCATTCACCTCATCTCCCTCTCGCCCCTCCCAACAGCCCTTCTATTCTGATCAAACCCAGCAAGCATATACACAGAGATCCTCATATAGCGGGCAGCAGCAATATAGCCCACCACAACAGGCATATCCACCGCCTTACCCAGGACCACAACGGCGCCGGGGTCTTTCAACAGGTATGGTGATACTGTTTATTGTACTGGTCTTACTCATTATAGGTGGAAGTGGATTGATCCTTTATACGGCTGTCATCCAACCCAATCAGCTTCACACCCAGGCCACGGCCACCGCGCAGGCCAATGTTACAGGAACAGCGCAGGCCAACGCCACTGGAACCGCCCAGGCAGCAGCTACCGCGACAACTGAGGCGAATGCCACGGCCACTGCCCAGGCCCAGGCTACCGCACATGTGCAGGCCACCGCGACTGCTCTACAAACTCTCTTCAGTCAGGCCACAAGCGGTACACCTGTACTGAACGACCCGCTGAGCCAGCAAGACGCCAATAGTTGGGAGGTAGATGATAAGACGGGCGGCGGCGGCTGCGCATTCACAGGTGGAAGTTATCACGCCAGTATGCCCCAGGCAGGGTTTTTTGCTTCGTGTTATGCGCAGAATTCCAACATTAGCAACTTTGCCTTTCAGGTACAGATGACTATCCTCAAAGGCGATAGAGGCGGCATCATTTTCCGTTCTGATAGTGCAGCTACAAAGTTTTATCTCCTTCGTTTCGATCAAAATGGGATATATAATTTCTTTGTCTACTCAGGTAACAGTGGAAGTAATGCTAAGAATTTACTAGAAGGCTCAGCCCCGTCATTTCATACCGGTGCCAATCAAGCCAACCAGATTGCAGTAGTTGCTCGCGGCAGCAACATCTACATGTATGTTAACCAGCAGTATCTCACCAGCCTGACCGATAGCACCTATAGCTCTGGCTCGATCGCTGTCTTTGCTGAAGATCATACAAACTCCACCGAGGCGGCTTTCAGTAATGCACAGGTCTGGAACCTGTAAGAAATTCATGCCTTGACAACAAGTCTACTTCTCAGGGGAAATCTATCATGCAATTACCCCCAGCGGTACAACAACAGCCAGCACAGCACGCCGGTGGTCTATCACGGCGTATGCTGATCCTGCTCATTGTACTGGCTTTGCTCAGCATGGTCAGCGGCATCGGATTGATCTATTACTCGACCGTGTATCATCCCGCCCAACTTCACGCTCAGACGACTGCAACGACCCAGGCATTACAGACAAGAGAGGCGCAAGGGTTGGCTACAGCCAACGCGCAGGCTACAGGCACAGCAGTAGCTTTTACCCATGCCACTGCTACCGCCCAGGCACAGGCGACTGCTGAAGTACAGGCGACTGCTACAGTGCTGCAGAATATCTATACCTTGGCCACCTCGGGTAGTCCCACGCTCAGTGATTCGCTAGCCGGAAATAGTGGAAGTGGTTGGGATGAAGATCAGGCACAGGGCGGTGGAGGCTGTGGCTTCACAAGTGGAGCTTATCATGCCAGCTTATATTCGAAGGGGTTCTACTTCCCTTGCTTTGCCCAGAACACAAACTTTAGCAACCTGGCCTATCAAGTGCAAATGACCATCACCAGGGGTGATTATGGGGGACTGATTTTTCGCGCGAATAGCAAAGCGACAAAATTTTATGTCTTCCGCCTGGAAAGTGATGGTATCTATGATCTTTTCGTTTCGCAAGACAACAATCACACCACGGAATTGTCCTACGGCAACAGTCCTGCCATTCATAAGTATGCAGGTCACAGCAATCTGCTTACAGTCGTTGCCCGTGGAAGCAATATGTACCTCTACATCAATAAACAGTACGTCAGTACCGTAAGTGACGATTCATACAAATCTGGCCAGATTGGCGTCTTCGCGGAAGACCACACCAATCCCACTGATGTAGCTTTTAGCAATGTGCAGGTCTGGAAACTTTAAGAGACCCTGGTACGCATTATACTTAAACCGTACATTTAGGAAGGAAATATTAATCATGGAAGCTCACCTGTAGCTGAGGAGAAACTTACCGTGCAATGCCCATCATGCGGAACAACTCTTTCACCCGGAACAGCCATATGCCCCAGGTGCGGAAGACATCTATCTTACACGTCCGATAGCGATGAGCTCGCTTATATCGAATATGGCGCCGCGAGGCAAGAAACAGCACCCTCACCTCCCAGCTCACAACCAGCTGGTACAGCAGGACAGAGTCATGATGATAACACACGTACGTCACAAGAAGGGCTGTCTATAGATCCTGGCAGGCAAACAGAGGGGATAACGCAGCCATTTTCACAACAACCATCACCCGATACTGTACAAGCTCCTGTGGAGCTTGTGGCGCCACAGCAACCACGAAGCTTTTCAGCCGTTACGGTGATGCTACTTATTTTACTGATATTACTGCTCGTGATCGGTGGCAGCGGACTTATTTATTATGCAACAGTAGTTCACCCTGACGAGTTACATATCCAGGCTACTGCTGTTGCAAAGACTGTGGTAACGAACCAGGCGCGAGGGACAGCAGTAGCGAACACACAGGCTAGCGCTACTGTTATTGCTTTGACGCCGCAACAACTATATACCAGGGCCACAGGTGGCACACCAGTCATCGATGACCCCCTTACTAGCCCGAATGGCAGCATCTGGTACCACTACAATGCAGCAAATAATAGCTGTGCTTTCCTCGGAGGTGCATATCACATTAAAATATTTCTGCAAGGGGGCAATAATACCTGTTTCGCTGTCAACAGCCACTTTAATAATCTTGCCTTTCAGGTACAGATGACCATTATCAAAGGAGATGCTGGCGGGCTCCTTTTCCATATTGGCCGGGGGTTTTATCTCTTCCTGGTTGAGCAAAATGGATCATATGGCCTTTATATCGCTAGTGGCGTATTGGGATTACTCGCCTCTGGCAATAGCCCAGCTATCAATACAGGCGTGAACCGGTCTAACTTACTTACCCTTGTGGCATTTGACGGTTTTATGTACTTGTATGTAAATAAGCAGCCGGTGAGCCGCGCCTTTGATAGTACCTATAGTTCCGGACAAATCGCACTGTTCGCGGGGAGTGCTACAAGTTTAACAGATGTAGCGTTCAACAACGTGCAGGTATGGAGTATATGAACGCCCATATACCAGGAGAAACTGAACATGCAATGCCTATCATGCGGAACTGAAATACAAGCTGGAGTTACAAAGTGTCCCTCGTGTGGCACCCCTATGCCCCCTAAGCCTCCTATGCCTCCTCAGGCTTCTGAGAATATACCGTATGATTCCGGCGTTGAGTCTATCCCCTACGTTGACTACAACCCTTTGTCGGCAGCCCCATCTGCCTCTCCTGCTTCATCACCAGGCACCACAACCACAGCGTCATCGTCTTCCTCTCTCAGCTCAGAACCAGGCCCGAGCGTCGTTCCACAGCAACAAATTGTAAAGGAGAAACGAGCCGGACGTCCTGGCATCTTGAGAAGTACAGCAGTGCTGCTCATCATACTGGCAGGGCTTATCGTTGTGGGCGGAGGTGGAATTACTGCCTATGCAACATTTTTCCATACTCTGGAACTCCATGCCCAGGCCACCGCCGTTACTCAGAGCATTTTAACAGAGCAGGCGCAAGCCACTGCTCATGCTAATTCACCGCAAAGGACTTATGATCGTATTACAAGTATGGTTCCATCGTTCACCGACCCCTTAGATGGGCGACATAGTAGTCCCTGGAGTAATAAGGTCAAAGGTGATACAGGTTGTGCTTTCAGGAATGGAGCCTATCATCTACACATTGCGCCAAAGGATCTTTATAGTTACTGCCTCGCCATGGGTACTAACTATAGTAACTTCCTGTTTCAAGTACAAATGACTATTATCCAGGGCCTGGACGCAGGAATGGTGTTCCGAACTGCGAACCCGAGCCTCCCCAGCTACGTCTTCACCATTACTTATGGTGGACTTTACGCCCTTAACGTCGCCGTCGACCCCCAACATAGTAGGTCACTGGCCTTTGGCCGCAGTTTAGCGATCAACACCGGTTTGAACCAGGCTAATTTGCTAAGCGTGATGGCGCGCGATGGTAATATCTCTTTGTTCATAAATAAACATTTCGTTGCCGGTGCCAGCGATAATACATACCCCACTGGTGCAATTGGCCTGGTTGCCAGCAATTTTCCGCAAACCTCAATTGACATTGCATTTAACAATGCGTTCGTCTGGAACTTGCCATAGCGTGGTATAAAAAAATAGAAAATAACGCTAAAAGGATAAAGTTTATCATGTCATACGATGAGAATCAGTTTCCAGAACGAGAGCGAGTTTCTCCTACGGATGTGACAGTACCCAATGAATCTATACGAATCTCTCATACCGTCCGGGCAGCCCCCCCGTGGCCACCCGGACCACAGGCATTTCGCCGGCGGGAAACCTTTTCCCCGGGCATGACTATATTCCTCATTGTACTTGCAATAGTTCTTATTGGAGGTGGCTTTGGTTTCATTCTCTATGCCGCCACGACACAATACCGTACATCACTCCATTCAGAGGCCACCACAGAAGCCCACTTAACAGCACAAGCCCTCCTGGCGACACAAATTCGAAACCAGGCAACCGCCAACGCGTTTGCAACAGCCAACAACAATATTTATGCCACTGCTACTGCCCAGGTGGGCGCTACCGCTACTCTGACTGCTCTAGCAGCTAACGCGACGGCTACCGCTACGACCCTAGCCAGCATATTTACCCAGGCCACCAGTGGCACATCCGCACTCAACGACCCATTGAGCGATAATACAGGTAACCACAAGTGGGATCAGACCAGTACTAGAGTAGACGGTATGTGTGTATTCACCGGAGGCGCTTATCACGCCCTTGAAGCACGACAAGGCTTTTTTCAACCCTGCCTGGCCCAGACGACTAATTTCAGTGATTTTGCTTACCAGGTGCAGATGACCATCGACACTGGCACACAAGATGGCATTATCTTCCGTGCCAATAGCATCACCAGGTCTTTCTACCTGTTCCGTATTGGTATCGATAGCACCTATGCTCTCGATCTCTATCACAACAGTAAGCTGGCTCTAACGCTGACCAGCGGCTACAGTGCCGCTATCGCTACAGGTCTGAAGCAATCCAACGAGATTGCTGTCATTGCCTACAAGGGCACCCTTTACCTGTATGCCAATCAACAGTTTATCACCAGCGTAAGTGATAATTCGCTGAATTCTGGTAAGATCGGGGTGGCCGCTATTGATTATAGTATTCCGACGCAAGCAGAGTTCAGTAATGCCCAGGTCTGGAAGATATCAGCAACAAGTTTTTCACTAACGCCATCACCATCAGCAAGCCCAACCGCTACTTCGACCGCGAGCCCGACGGCCAGTCCCAGTCCATCAATCACGGCGTCACCATCTGCAACATATACCCCTACACCATAAAGGTAGTGATTTGAGACATATGTCCTCGCAAAAATTGTACCCTCCTGAGAGGAGGGTACAACTGAAGATATGCAAACATGAGCGGAGCTTTACCGCCCTCCTCTGAGTATGACATGTAGGACAGACGCCTTGAGGAATGGTTGCTGTCTGTCATAAGGCCAAGATTCTGAAAATCGACATTATATTGACAAATCCCAAAACGACTGCTATCCTTATCACAACGAAAGTACATACATAAAGGCGAAGAACGGGATAAGTACCTTTTGCTGAGCGGCAGAGAACTGCGGGGTGGTGCAACGCAGCAGCCGGCAAGAAAGAAATCCACCCAGGAGCCTGCGCGATAAGCGTCAACGGTTGGCATCCGTTAAAAGGCCGTGATGAGGCCGTTTGATCTCGCTCATTCATAACAAATTGAAGCGGGTACAGCGGTAAATGTAGGTGGCA
>WNGE01002913.1_pt1 | contig 20490 bp, 24 predicted proteins | sample 5400651 | NCBI WGS metagenome assembly WNGE01 (sample SAMN13153370, study PRJNA577476) | soil metagenome | isolation source: 60 cm soil or saprolite under grassland replicate 2 | place: USA:California | collected 2016-06-15 | reverse complement strand
AACGCCTCGATCTCCCGGATCTCCATGCCGGTCTCCCGACGGGGGCAGCTTAAGCCCACCTAAACCTGCGGTAAGACCAGCTTAATGTGCCGTGCGGCTATTTCCACCTCCCTCACCATCTCAAGACCGTTGGGTGTGTGTTCTCCTCACGCCGGTCGCCAGTTCGGCAGCATCGGGGTGTGCCATGTCCGGTACGGCAAGGCGATGAAGGGCAGCCCGCCCCGGCGCCGGGCGGTGGCCACGGTGATGCCGTGGGCAGCCGGCGGGTTAGCGCAGTGCCTGGAAGTGGTGCGGCCCTGCTACGGTACGGGCAGCCATCCCGCGGTGTGGCTGACCGAGCGGGGCGGGCGGATCTCGGTCCGCCAGATCGACGACCGGTTCGCCCAGCTCCGCGGGCTGGCCGGGCCGAACCGCCGCGCAGATAGCAGGAGAGAGCTTCCCTGCACGGCCGCCGAGGCGGTCGCTGCTGCCGGTATGGGGAGCCCACGCCTGGAGCGGCCGCCAGCTCGCCCCCTCGGCGCCCATCAGACCAAGCGGCCAGGCCGACCTGAGGCCGGGCCGGGGCCGCCGGCCGGCAGGAACCCGAGGCCAGGGCGGGCAGAAACCCGGGGGCCGCGGTGACGCGATGAAACGGCCTGGCGGAGGGATGATTAACGAATCCGAAACCGCAGGGAAACGGGCGGGGGCGAGACGGTGCCGGCTTCGCGCGGTGGCCACCAGCGGGGATGGCTGCGGGCAGTGCGCGTGATGCAGGGGGTGCTGCCCATCGACCGGTCCCAGGTACCCGCGGACGTGCTGGCCGGCATGACGCTGGCCGCCCTTGGCATCCCTGAGGTTCTCGGGTACGCGAAGATCGCTGGGATGCCGGTGGTGACCGGCCTGTACACGATGCTCCTCCCGATGGCCGTGTTCGCCGTCCTCGGTTCGTCCCGCCATCTCGTCGTCGGTGCGGACTCCGCCACCGCCGTCATACTCGCCGCCGCGCTGACCGGGCTCGCGGTAGCTGGGTCGGAGCGATACGTCCGGCTGGGCGGGCTCGCGGCCTTGCTGGCCGGCGGGATGCTGCTGCTGGCCCGGCTGGCCAGGCTCGGGTTCCTGGCGAATTTCCTCTCCCGCACCGTGCTGGTCGGATTCCTCACCGGCGTCGGTATCCAGGTGGCGGCCGGCCAGCTCCCCGACATGCTCGGGGTGACTGCCACAGGCAAAAACACCCTGACCAAGCTCGTGGACATCGTGCGCGCGCTCCCACAGGAACACGGGGCAGATCTGGCAGTGTCGGCCGGGGTCATCGTGATCGTGCTGGCCGCGCGCCGGATCACACGAAAAATCCCTGGGCCGCTGATCGCGGTGATCACCGCGATCAGCGTGAGCCGGGCCGTGGATATGGCCGACCGCGGCGTGACCGTAGTCGGGCCGGTCCCGCGCGGGCTTCCGCACCTCGGGCTGCCCGCGCTCGGCTTGCACGACGACGCCGCGCTGCTCGGCGCCGCGGCGTCGATGTTCGTGGTCATCCTCGCCCAGAGCGCGGCGACCTCGCGCGCCTACGCCGTGAAATACGAGGAGCCATTCAGCGAGCACACCGACCTGGTCGGCCTGGGCGCCGCCAACGTGGCGGCCGCGTTCTCCGGCACCTTCGTTGTCAACGGAAGCCCGACCAAGACACAGATGGTCGACAGCGCGGGTGGGCGCAGCCAGCTGGCCCACCTCACGACCGCCGTGGTGGTCCTGATTGTCCTGCTCCTGCTCACCGGGCCGCTCGCCTACCTGCCGGACGCCGCCCTGGCGGCGGTGGTTTTCCTCATCGCCATCGAACTCATCGACATCAGGGGGATGCGGCGCATCCTGGCCTGCCGGCGCCACGAGTTCGCCATTGCCCTGCTCACGGCCGCTGCGGTCGTGGTCCTCGGGGTCGAGCAAGGCATCCTGCTTGCCGTCGTCGCCTCGGTCATCGACCATCTGCGCCACAGCTACAACCCACGCAACAGCGTCCTGGTGAAGTCACCAGCCGGGCACTGGCAGCCTGCCCCGGTCCTGCCCGGCGCGCGGACCGAGGAAGGGCTGGTGGTCTACCGGTTCGGCACCAGCCTCTACTACGCCAATGCCTCCAGGCTCCTCGACGACGTCACGGCCCTCGCCGCGCAGGGAAGCCCGCTGCGGTGGCTCGTTCTCGACTTCGCGGCCATCGGCGATGTCGACTACACCGCGGCGGCGGTCCTCACCCGCGTCATCGAACACCTCCGCAAACGACACATCCGCTTCGCCGTCAGCACCGTCCTCGGCCCGGTGCGCGAGCAGCTTGACCGCTACGGCATCGGCGCAGCCCTCGGCCCCGGCGCCTGCTACGACACTCCCGGCGAGGCACTCGAGGCCTTCCACGCGGCAGAAGGGGTCATCGGCGGGTAAACGGCGCACGTACCGGCGGGGGCAAGGCAGCGCAGCCGTTAAGAAGAATGCCTTGTTCCCGGCAGCCTGATTCACTGTGCCTGATTCACGGCTCTTATGCCGTTCTCATGGGCGAGTCGATCTTGGGATCGGGGCTTGATCCTTGTGGCAGGGCACGCCGAACCCCGCGTAGGTTCCTGGCTCGGCGAGAATCAAGCAGCCCCGCGAGGTCCCCGGCCGCCCGAGCACGCTGGCCGTCGATCCCTCGCTCGGGCCGGCGCCGCCGCGGCGATCAATGACCAGACGCCCCGCCGATACCTGAGGGTCGGCAGGCCTCGCAGCCCCGGCTTTTTCGTGATCTGCGGAACGGGCCCCGGCTTCCGCAAGTGCCGGGTCACAGGACGCGGTCTGAGTGTGGTGTGACCGGTCTGCCTGGGAGTCACCGCCGTGGCCGGTGTTGAGCGGTGTTTCGGTTGCCATGACGTTCACCGGCGCCGCCGGACGCCAGGGCGACGTTGTGCAGCTGGATGGCCCGGGTGAATCGCTGCGGCTGCTACCTGTTGAGTAGGACCTCGGCCAGCGTCCGCGCGGCGATGTTCCGGCCGCTGATGATCGCCACGGTCTGGCCGGAGATTGGTATCTTGCCGGCCAGGATGGCTGCGATGGGTGCGGCGCCGGCGCCCTCGGCGATCAGGCCGTGCTCGTGCGCGAGGTAGCGGATGCCGCTGGCGATCTGTTCCTCGGTGACTGAGACGAGAGAGCGGATGTGCTCCCGGATCAGGTCCACGGTTATGGAGCCGGGTTCGAGGTTTCCGGCCAGGCCGTCAGCGAGGGTGGGGCGCACCTGGACCGGTGTGACCTGCCCGGCGCTGATCGCGGCGGACATGGCGGGTGAGGCGGCGGCCTCGACTCCGATGATGGTCATCCGGCGGCTGCGGCTGGCGGCCAGGCCGAGCCCGGAGGCGAGACCGCCGCCGCCGACGCCGCAGGCCACGGTGATGGTGCCGGGCAGCTGGGCGAGCAACTCGGTGCCGGCGGTGGCCTGGCCGGCGATGACGTCCGGATCGTTGGAGGCGGAGAGGTAGCGCAGGCCGTCCTCGGCCAGGGACCGGGCGTGTTGCTCGGCGTGCTCGTAACTGTCGCCGTGCACGATGACTGTGGCCGGGCCCTGTCGCAAGGCGGCGAGCTTGGCGGGCGAGGCGCTGGCCGGGACGACGACGGTCGCCGGAACGCCGAGGCGGCGGGCAGCCCAGGCGACGCCGAGCGCGTGGTTGCCGGTGGAGGCCGTCACGACACCGCGGGTGTTCCCGGCCGCGGACAGCGCGGCGAGGGCGCCGCGCACCTTAAACGAGCCGGTCGGCTGCCAGGTTTCCAGCTTGAGCAGGAGCCCGTCGCCCAGCGCCGGGCTGGCCACCAGTGGCGTGGCCGCGAGGTGGGCGGCTATTACCTCCCGGGCCCGGTCGATGCGGGGCGCCCAGGGTTCGCCCGCAATGCCTGCGATGGTCACCGCAGAACCTCATCGAGAATGCTGAGGGCACATTCGACGTCATCGCTGCTGTTGTAGAAGTGCATGGAGAAGCGTGTGGAGCCGACGCGGGGGGAGACGATCACGCCGCGCCGGGTCAGCTCCGCGGCGATGGCCTCGCCGTCGCGGCCGGGGAAGCGCGCGGTGACCGTCCCGGCCCGGCGCCGCTGGTCATGCGGGGTGAGCAGGCGTGCACCGCGCTCCATTAGTCCCTCGGCGAGCTGGGCGGCGAGCCGCGCGTTGTGCTCGGCCACCTCGCCCGGGGAGAGGCCGCGGATATAGCGGATGGCGCGGCCGAGCGCGATCGCCGCGGCGTAGGACATGGTGGAGTACTCCATCCGCCGCGCGGTGGCGGCAAGGGGCAGCCATCGGGCATCCAGGGAGTATGGACGCTCGGTGCTGCGCCAGCCCACCAACGGCGGCCGGAACGTCTCCAGCACCCTGGGGCTGAGGTAGCAGACCGCGGCGCCGAACGTGCTGCACAGCCACTTGTAGGAACCGGAAATGAGGACATCCACGCCGGACGCCGAGACGTCGATCGGCACCTGGCCGGCTGACTGGGTCGCGTCCACGATCAGGACCGCTCCGTTGTCATGCGCCAGCGCCGCGAGTTCGCCCAGATCAAGCACGTGGCCAGTGAGGTACTGGATGTGGCTGATGCAGACGGCCGCGGTGGAGGAGTCCACCTGGTCGGCGATCTTGTTCACATCGAAGCTCTCCGGGTCGTCGAGCACGGGCACCAGGCGGACCTCGCAGCCGGTGTCCTCGGCGATGCGGTGCCACGGGTAGGTGACGCTGGGGAAATCCACCTCCGATGACACGACATTCTGGCCCTTGCCGGGCTTAAGCCACCACGCCACCTGGCACAGCGCCTCGGTGAAGCTGGTGCCGATCGCGATCGTGTCCGGGTGAGCGCCGAGCAGCCCTGCGGCGCCCTGGCGGGCGTCTTCTAGGATGCCGACCTCGGTCTCCTCGTCCATGCCGGTGGTTCCCGCCTGCGCGAGCTCGAATTCGAACTCGTGCGCGGGCGCCACCACCGAGGCGGGCACCAGGCCAGCGGAGGCGGTGTTGAGGTAGGTGAGCCGGTCCAGGACGGGGAAGTCCTCTCGGCGCAGCCCGAGCACTGGCATGGCAGGTTCCGATCGTCTTGCTGGATTGCTCAACAATATGGCAATCTAGTCCGGAGAAGGCCAGACTTCAACAGGAGAGGCGGTTCGGTGGTCCAGGTCCTTGACCGCGATGACGTTCAGCGGCTTGTCAGCATCACGGACGTGATCGCGGCAGTGCGCGAGGCGTTCGCCGCGGCAGACGAGGGCCGAGCGGTAATGCCGACGCCGTTCGAGCTGCACCTGCCCGACGTCGACGGCGAGCTGCACGTGAAGGGGGCCTACCTGATTGGCGCCCCGGTGTTCGCGGTCAAGACCGCGACCGGCTTCTACCGCAACACCGGGCTTGGGCTTCCGGTCAGCGGGGGGATGACCATGGTGCACGACGCCACGACGGGCAGGCTGCAGGTATTGATCGCCGATGGCGGGCTGCTCACCGACCTGCGGACCGCAGCGGCGGGCGCCCTGGCCGCCGACCTGCTCGCCCGGCCGGGCGCGCTGGCGGCGGCGGTGATCGGCACCGGCGGGCAGGCGCGCTACCAGCTGCAGGCGCTGCTGGAGGTACGCGCCATAGAGCATGTGACGGTCTGGGGCCGCAGGCGGGAAGCCGCCCAGCGGTACCGGCGCGACATGGCGGCGGCCGGCGTGCCGGTGTCGGTCGCAGGCACCGCGCGGGAGGCCGTGGCGGGCGCCGAGGTGGTCATCACCGCGACCAGCAGCGCCGTGCCCCTGGTGGAAGCCGGCTGGCTGGCCCGCGGCGCGCACGTGACCGCGGTCGGCTCGGACATGCCGCACAAGCAGGAACTGGACCCGGGGATCCTGGCCGCAGCAGGCAAGTACGTGCCCGACAGCATCGAAGCCGCCGCAACATCTGGTGAGCTGCACCACGCGCTCGAGGCCGGCGTCTTCGATGTCGGCTCCGTGTACAGCGAGCTCGCCGCCGTGGCATCGGGCCGGCTGGCCGGGCGCACCGCCGATGATGAGCTGACCGTGGCTGACCTGACCGGCCTGGGCATCCAGGACGCCGCGGTGGCCGCCCTCACCGCCCGGCTAGCCGGCGAGCACCACGCGGGCCGGGACATTGCGCTGGGAGAATCGTGATCATGGCGAGCCCGATCACCGGCCTGGGCGTGACGATCCAACGGCAGAGCACCACCGACCAGGTTGCCGAAGCCGTCCGGCAGGCCATCCTGTCCGGCCGACTGCTGCCCGGCACCCCGCTGCGCGAAGCCGCCCTCGCGGCCGAGCTCAGCGTCTCCCGCAACACCATCCGCGAAGCCGCGCGGATCCTCGGCAGCGAGGGCCTGGTCCGCCACGAGATGAACCGCGGCATCGTCGTCGCGGACGTCACCGGGCGGGATGTCAGCGACATCTACGCCGCCCGCGCTGCCGTAGAGACGGCCGGAGTGGAAGCCCTCATGGCGCGCCGGGACACCGCCGTCTACGGGAAGCTGGCCGACCTGGCCGATCAGATAGAACACGCCTTCGGGCGCGGCGACACCGCCGCCGTGCTCGACGCCGACCGGCTCTTTCACGCCACCCTCGTCGCCGCCACCGGCAGCCCCCGGCTGCAGCGGTTCCACGCCCAGCTCCAGCAAGAGCAGCGCCTGGCCCTGTCGCTTGCCGAGCGCTCCAGCCGCGAGCTCGGCCGCACCGCAGACGATCACCGGCAGCTGCTCGACGCGCTGCGCGGCAACCGGGCACAGGCCAGCGCGCAGCTGATCGCCCACCTGCGCGCCGGCGCCGCCGAACTGCAACGGCTGCTCGACCTGCTCGCCCAGCAAAAGAAAAACGAGGCACGCCATGGCCGGTAACACCGGCGGCAGCTGGGATCTCATCGGGGCACCATGGCACCTCGACGACCACATCCCGGCCTTCCCGGTCCCGGCTGGCGCGCCCGAGCCAGCCTGCCCGCCCCTTCCCGCTGGCTCCCCGCCCAGCGGCATGACGTTGCTGTACCAGGCGGTCGCCGACACGGTGGCGCGGGCCGCCAGGCCACTGCTGCTGTCCGGCGACTGCACCACCGCCCTGGGCGCGGTGGCCGGGCTGCAGCGCCGCAAGCGCGACGTGGCGGTGGTGCGGCTGGACGGGCACGGCGACTTCAACACCCCGGCCACCACGATCACCGGGTACCTCGGCGGCATGCCACTGGCGATGCTGGCCGGCCGGGCGCCCCGAGCCGATCTGCGACCCGCTCCGGCTGCGGCCGGTGGCCGACAGCGACGTCGTGCTCGCTGATGCCAGGGACCTCGACCCCGCCGAGCGCGACGCCCTCACCGCCAGCCAGGTTCGCCGCGTCCCCGCCGATCCGGCCACGATCGCTGCTGCACTGGGCAGGCTTGGCCGCATGCCGGTCTACCTGCACGTTGACGTGGATATCATCGCGTTGCGGACCCACCGCGACCGGGCCATGGTCGACGCGATGCTGCTGGGCGGGCTGCGCCGCTGCGAGGTGCTGGGCTTGCGTGTTGAGGACCTCAGCGCCGGTGAGCGACGGCTGTTCGTGGCCGAGGGCAAGGGCGGCCGACAGCGGGTGGTGCCGGTCTCGGCGCGGTTCTTCGCAGCCGTGGGTGCCTACCTGGAGTAGCCCTGGCTCTACCGCCATGCGTGCTCTCCCCATCTCTGCGAACGGGGTTGGAGTGATACCTCAACGATCTTCCGGAGCCGCCTATTGACCCGGCTGGGGTGGGGGGTCTAGCTTCCCAGACGCGGGGTGGCTGAGTCCTACCTCGGCACGAGGAAAGGAGGACGACATGGCACGCCGAGCGGCGATCCTGGGATCGGTCCTGATCAGTCTTGCGGTGGCTTCGGCAGTGTCGCCTTGGGTGGCGTCGGCCTCGACAGACCCATCCGTTACCGATATCGCGATTACGCAGTCTGCCGACGTCCACCGCGCCAAGGTGGGCCAAGTGGTGACATTCACCAGCACGGCCGTGAACAACGGCCCGGACGCAATCACCGCCGACTCGCTCGATGTTCACCCTACTCAGGCCGTGAGCCTGGAGGTGGTCGGCGTCGTGTGCGATCGGGGTATCAGCTCAGATGGTCCTTTCTGCCAGTACGGGCCGGTCAGCGTCGGAGAACAGCGCACGACCGTCTACACGGCGATAGTCCTGGCGACTGGCAGCAAGACCGCATCTTTGACGGTGTGCGTCACGCGCGAAACCACCGACTTCGTGGACCCCGATCCCACAAATAACTGCGCCACCACATCGGTGCGGGTTATTGGACGCTCAAAGGCCTGACCCCTGCGCCACCATGCGGCGTTGTGCCTGGTTACGGGCGATCGCAAGCGCCCGCGGTGTGGCTAGGCGCCTCAACGTCGTTCGTGCTCGCGCTGCCCTGCTGCGGGGCGCTCCACGTTGACCCCGCCCGCGGCGGTGACCGCGATCGTGTCGAACGGCGGCCCGCACGACGGTATGGAGGTACCGCGTGATCGCCGCCGCCGGATCCAGCCCGGGCTGGATCCGGATGGTACGCACTGCCCATGGGGTCACGCCGTCGCCCTGGGCGCAGAACTCGCGCTCGACAGCGAACCCCTCCCGGCTCATCCCGCCATCGCATTGGCCGCTGCGCAGCGGGAGTCGCGCTTGCGCCGGTCGCTGTGCGACGGGCTCGACGCCGTCCCGAGGAAATATGGCCGCCACCGTTGATTGACCCCAACGCGATCAAGTGATTACGTAAAGTGTGACTCCATGACGGGTCAGCCCGGCCGGGCAATCGGATCAACGCTCGTCACCAGCGGTACCGCGCCTCCGGCGGTCCGCAGACAAGTGTCTTGTGCGGGCCGCCAACCCCGCAGGAGGAACCGTGATCCACATACCGGGCCGGCGTATCTGGTATGCGCTTTCCTGCTCAGCCGGGGCGGCCTTACTGCTCGCAGCGCCCGCCGCGCCAGCGGCGGCAGCGCCAGCCGCAACGCTTAAGACGGCGCCCAGCGCCAACCTGGCCTGCACCATCACGCTGACCACCGACATCCATCCCGGCCTGACCACGCAGGCCCGCCACCAGGCCGTCACCACCCATGGACTGACCGGCACCGCCACCTGCACAGCCACCGTCAACGGACAACCGGTCACCAGCCCCGGACGCTTCGGCAACACCCTGCAGGGCGTCAGCAACTGCACCCGGGGCAGCTTCACCGGCACGTTCGTGCTGAAGATCCCTACCACCACCGGCGAACAGATGATCACCGGACGATTCACCGAAGCCGTTGTCGCCCCCTTCACCGCCGCGTTCACCGGCGACCTCACCGGCACCGTCGTGTCGTCTGTCCTCCTTGAAGGCGACTGCGTCACCACGCCGTTGACCCGCAGCAGGTCGGTGATTGCGGTCACCGTCACCGCCTGAACGGGCCCCGCTCCGGCGCAGCCCGGCTGGCCAAGTCAGACCGGCGACGTGCCGCCCGCGGACACCGCCATCGGGCGGTACCGCATCCGGTGTTGTCACGGGCCTCACCCCCGAGGAGAGATCATGATCCGCCCACTGCGTCACTCCGTCCTTCGCGTCTTGTTCGCCGCCACGGCGCTTTGCGGAGCTGTTGCGCTGCTCGCCCTGCCCGCCAGCCCGGCTCGGGCCAGCTCCCCGATCTCGGCCGCCAACCTCAACTGCACCATCACCCTCACCGTGGACATCCACCCCGGCATCACCCCGCGGTTGCGCCACGTCGCGCTGACCACCCACGGATTCACCGCCACCGCCGACTGCACCGGCACCATCGACGGGGCAACGGTCACCGGCCCCGGCACCTTCGCCCTCAACGAGGCCGACACCGCCAACTGCATCCTGGCCAGCGGACACGGCGAGTTCGTCCTGCGGCTCCCGGCCACCGGTGGGACCAAGACGGTGGCCGGCACGTTCACCAGCGTTGGCGCCGTCCTGTCCGGCGACATCACCGGCACGGGTGTGGTGACCGCGCTCGTAGGCGACTGCGTCACCATGCCACGCACCAGCGTGAGCGCGGTCGACACGGTCCACATCGGTCCCTGACCGGCCGGCACCCCAGCTATTCGACTCCCCGCATACGGCCGTCTTCAGGAGAGGCCCAAAAGAGGAACGATGATTCATCTACCGCGTCACCACGCCCGCCGCGTGCTGCTCGTCGCCGTAGCGGGGGCGCTGCTCGCCCTGCCCGCCGCTCCTGCCTGGGCCGACTTCGGCGCCCCAGTGTCGGGCGCCAACCTCGACTGCACCATCACCGTCACCGTGGACGTCCACCCCGGGGTGACCCCACAACCTCAGCACGTCGCCGTCACCTCCCACGGACTGACCGGCACCGCCACCTGCACCGGCACTGTCAACGGGGCGACCGTCACCGGCCCAGGTGCCTTCGCCGTCAACATCCAGGAGATCGCCAACTGCACCCAACTCAGCGGACAGGGCGAGTTCGTCCTGAGCATCCCGGCGAGCGGCGGGACCACCACGATGGCCGGCACATTCGACACCACCGGCAGCAGCGCCGGTGCGGTCGTCATCGGAGACCTCACCGGCACCGCTCAGGTGATCGCCGTGCTCGAAGGTAACTGTGTCACCACCCCGCTGACCCGCGTGACCACACAGGTCGACGCCCACGTCGGCCCTTAATACACAAGGGGCGAGCAGCGACATCCCCGACGCCGCTGTCCTGCCGGCCCAACCACTCCCGGCGCCCCGCTCGCCGTGGGGCACGGGACGACCCGACGTGCCGAACTGCGGCACCGTCTCAGAAACAGGTGGTCCAGCGAGACTCCGCGCCCCTCGGTTGCCGTGCCGGCGGGGAGGCGTTGCATCGCGCCAATCCGGGGCTCACCGGTCGGGTCCGCTGAACGCGGTCCGGAAGTGGATGACCGGGTGGGCCACGAGCCCGTGGCGCCCGGCGATGCCGAGTCCACTCGTCGACTGACCGAGGCGGTTCGCGAGCCGCGTCCCGGGAGAAGATGCGGAATTCCTGCTAGCTGCAATGCGGCGGCGCCGTGGTCCCTGCCACCCTGATCGAGTGCGGCTGCGGTGCCTGCTAGTTGATGACAACGATGCCTTCCTCGACGCGGCGAGCGTTCTCCGTATCCACGATGACAAGCTCGGGCCGGTGCTCGCGAACACGCGCGATCAGCTGCGACGCGTCGCCGCATTGGCCGACGACCTCAAGGCCCGAGCGCTCGAGCAGGCTCGCCAAACCCTCGCGCAGAAGGACGTCGTCTTCCGCCAGAGCCACCCGGGTACGGCTCACGGTCACCCTGACGATTATCGGCTGTCACCCCCGCGCTACGTCGATCTCGTGCTCGATCGGCCAATGGATCTGCCACAGGTCGACCCTGGCGCACAGCAGCGCAGAGGGGGCTGTTCGGGCGGTTTGATCTTTCGGGCTGACGTCCGCCCCGCGCAGCCGTTCGGTATATGGATTACTTAACGGCTCCGCGTCGTGACACGGCACCGCCGGCACCTTCACCTGAAGCCGAGGGCCACGGACTGGCGTAAGCACGCCGCCTGCTGCTCACCGGCTGACGCGGCGAAGGCTCGCCCCGACCACGGCCACCGCGGCCAGCGGCGGCAACCACCACGCGGCCACGGCCGCGATGTGCAGCAGCCAGGTCACCGCAAGGGCGATCGCTACCGTCGCGGCGACCGTCCAGTCGTCGCCAATGATGAAGCGGTACCAGAACCGGCCGAAGCCCGTGAGCCACGCCATGATCACGGTCCCGACGCGGTTGAGCCAGGTAAGGATCATGGTTTACCTCGTGTTCTGGGGAACGAGCTTGCCGGCATGCCGCCGCAGACGCCCGATGTACCCGGCCGCGGCGAGCACGTACCACCCGACCAGGGCGAGGATCGCGGCGTCTCCGCCCGGCCAGGCAACCCCGAGCCCTTCCACCGCCCAGAAGGTCCCGAAGCTGGACAGCAGCGTTCCCACCAGGAGCTGCAGGGCACTGCGCGGGATGCGCTCCACGATCCCGCGAGCGAGCAGTCCCGCGCCGGCGATGACCAGGAAGGCGGCGGCCGCGCCGAGGACCGCGATGGGAAACGCTTGCGCAGTCGCGCCGAAGCTGACCACGATCAGCGCGATTTCCAGGCCCTCGAGCAGCACACCCTTGAACGACAGGACGAACGCGGTCCAGTCCACGCCGTGGCTGGGGATGCCGTCGGCGGACGCAGACCGCGCGCCCATGCCGCGGAAACCGCCGGCGCTGACTCGGCGGATCCCCTTGCGAAGCCACTGCAGGCCGAACACCAAGAGGAGCGACCCGACCGCCAGCCGCAACGCGCCGATCGGCACGAGCGTCAGCGCCGTGCCGAGCGCCAGGACGAGCACCACCAGGACGGCCAGGCCAGCGGCGGCGCCAAGCCAGGTCGACCGCCAGCCGCGAACGGTGCCGACGCCGACCACGATGATCACCATCTCGATGACCTCAATAGCCGCGGCCAGGAAGGTGGTGACGAAGACCGAGGAGGGGCTCACAGCGACATCCCTGCGCCGGGTCCAGCGCGCAGATCATCTGCGACCCGCTCCACCTGCCCGCGCCGGCGTACGCTGGCCGTCTGGCGCTGCTTGGTGATCCGTATCTGTGACATCCCTAACCCTCCTGTGGTGGTGTCGATCCTTAACGTCAAGGGTCGCGCGGAAGCGGCCCGGTGTCGTCATGGCGGCCAGCACCCGCATGCGCGCCCGGCGGGCTGCCATCCCGGGATACCAGCTAGCCGGAACGCCCGCCCGCGTTATTGGCCGCGGGCACGCGTCCCGCTCCTGTGTCATGGCCGGGAACGTGCACATCGCCGCCAAAGCCGCACCGGGCCAGCGGGCGCCGCGTTATGCGGGCAGCCACGCCAGCGTCAGCCGTCTGGGATAAGGCTGCACGACGGCTAGCGCGGCGTGACGCTGCCCCGGGACGGCATTGCGGCGCGCGGATCGGCCGGAAGCCACGCGTGCAGGGTGGTTCCGCCGTCGGGCGGGCTTACGACCGAGATCGTTCCGCCGAGTGCCTCGACTCGGTCTTTGAGGCCGATGAGGCCGGAGCCGCGACTGGGATCGGCGCCCCCGATGCCGTCGTCGCGGATCGAGAGGGTGAGGGCGCCGTCGCGGCCGTCCACGCGGACTTCGATGACCGACGCCTGGGCGTGCTTTACGGCATTGGTGAGCGCCTCGGACGCGACGTGATAGGCGGCCACCTCGAGGGGTTCCCCGAGCCGCGGGCCGAGATTCAGGTCGAGGGCGACCGGGACGGCGCAGCGGCGGGCGAGCGCCTTGAGCGCTGCGCCGAGGCTGGCCTCGGACAGCACGGCCGGGTGGATACCGCGCGAGATCTCCCGCAGCTCGTCCAGCGCGGTGCCGAGACCGTCGGCCAGGAGCGACAGCTCCCCCCTGGATCTGGTTCGGGGGCTGGGGGGTCATCGTCTCGGTTGCGCGGGCCTTCAGCGCGAGCGAGACGAGGCGCTGCTGAATCCCGTCATGCAGGTCACGCTCGAGCCGCCGCCGGGTCTCGTCCGCGGGCCACGACACGAGCCCTGGACGCCGCGAGCTCGGCCCGGGTCTCCGCATTCGAGATCGCCGTCGCGATCAGGTCCGCGAAGTTCGCGATGCGTCCCTCAGCAGCGGCCGGCCGGGCACCGGCCGGCGAGTTCACGACCGCTGCCCCCCACAGCCGGTCACCGATGATGATCGGTGCACCGACGTATCGGTCATGGGCTTCACCGTCGCGGACGGCAAGATCGTTGCCATCGACGGGCTCGCCGACCCCGAGCGCCTCAGCCGGCTCGACCTAGCCGCCCTCGATCACTAGTGCCGATAGAGGCGAGCACCGGCCCTCGCCCACGTGCGACAGGGTGGACGCCAATCAATGCGAGCGGGCCAGCGTGGCCCAGGCACGCCCGCGAGCCGCTCGAACGCCCGGCCCCGCGCTAGGACATACAGAACCGGCCGATCTGCACCCGCCAAACCCCGCCGCACGGTAGCCAGCCGCCCATAGTCGGCGTTTATGTGTGCCTCCTGGCCCACAGGGCCTGGCCACCGCGCTAACGCTGTGTTGCCCGCTGCCAGCGGTGATAACCGACGCCAGCGGCAGTGGTGCGTTAGGCGGCCGGCCAGATGGCGCGGGCCGGTTCGGCGTAGGACATCGCCTGCTTAAGGCCCGCTCCAAGCGCAGGCGCCGCGATGGCACCGTCGAGCAGGTTCGTGCCCATCACAGCGGCGGCCGAGTCATCTGGTGTGATCACCAACGTGCTCGCGGCGCCGAGCGCGGCCAGCTCATCCTGGAGCGGCCCACGCGGGGTCAGGTGACCAACGGCGTCCAGCACGATGACCGCCGAGGCGCCGGACGCGAGGTCAGCGTTCGTCACGGACCGCACGCCGCCGTCCATGTACCGCCGCCCGCCGATCGTCACTGGCGGATAGACGGCGGGCACGGCGCAACTCGCCGCGACCGCACGACCCAGCGGGACACCCGAGCCACCGTGCCAGGCAACAGGCTCACCCGACTCGGTATCCACCGCCGTCACCAGGAGCCGGCGCTGCGGCCAGCGCTCAGCGGCGGGCAGCAGAGAGGCGATCCGCGCAATGTGCGCCTCCTCGTCGCCAGCCGTCGCACGGGCAGCGGCTCCAACCCGGCGGCGCGCCTCCGCGGGATCCAGTGCCTGGTCAAACAGAGGCGCGAGCGCGTTCAGTATTACGTCAAGGTCGACGGCCGGCATAGCGGCGGTTTCCGCTCCCGTACGGGCGGACGTCAGAGCGGCCAGCGCCTGCAAATCCGTGGCGAAGGCCACATGCGAACCAACGATCGACCCGGCCGACGTACCGACGATCACCTCTGCCGACGACAGATCGACACCCGCCCGCCGCAGGCCGATGACGATTCCAGCCTCCCAGGCGACACCCGCGATACCACCGCCGCCAAGCACCACACCCGACGTCATGAGCACAGTCTGCCCTAGCGGCCCCTGCGCTGAGCAGGCGCCGCCACGGGTGATCTTCCACCAGGATGCAGCGCGGAAAGACCTGGCACGTGGTGCTGGTGATGATCATTGCCGCGATCGGCACGATCAGCGCTGAGATCGGGAAATGAGCCGGATCGGCGCCGGTCACGGCCTGGCGCCGAGACGCCGGCGACGGCTTCCGCGGCCCCAGGTGATACTGAACCCCGCGATCAGCAGCACCACGGCGCCGAGGTGCCCGGGGTGGCCACGCTGGGCCAGCAAGTTGCGATCAACGAGCGCGAGGCGATCACACCCCAGACCCGCGTGAGCATCGCGGCGAGGCGGGATGTGCTCATGGACAGATCCGCAGGCTGTCTAGATCGTTGTCCGCAACCGCGTCCGGAGTTGAACGCAGGGCTGAGCACGGCCGCACAGACCCGTCGCCCCGTGCAGGCGGCAGCGCCCGCGCCGAGGACGTCATCGACCGTGGTGCGGCGCCAGCACGGGCAAGGTCTCCGGCGAATCTGATACCCGCATCGACAAGCAGTGTGCGCCTGCGTTCAGCCGCGCCCATGAGGAGTCGCGCAGACGTTTCCTGCCACCGCCGGCCATCCCGGGGCCTTGCGGGCACTTGACCGGCGTTCGTGCGCCCTGGCGGCACCGGTTCCCCTCGTGCGCCGCAGTGGGCACCACTGGCGCGCGCGTTACGCCCCAGCGCGCGGCAGCCGCGGCCCAAGGCTGGCGGCCCGCACATGCGGCGCACCTCGGCGCCGCCCTGCGCCACCGGCGCAGCCGTCCGCACGTAGGCAGACGCCTGCGCCCCCAGCAACATGCGCGGCACCGCCAGCAGCACGATCACGATGCACTCGATGTCGCTGTACTTTGCTGCTGTACCGACCACTCAAACCATGGGAATGAGACGCCAGCAATCCACCCGATCAGGCCAAATGCCAGCTGACCTGCGGAAACGGCCGCGGCACAGCGACCGAGAGCGACGCGGAACAACGTCGGCCGCCCCCGATTTGTCCCCCAAAACGTCCCCCGCGTCTCACCGATCAAGGCAAGTGACCCGGTCAGCCCTCCGCGCTCCCCGGCCAGCAGCCCGGCTGCGGGAGCCCGACCGTCCCAGCCCGCACAGCCTCGATGAACTCCTGGATAGCTCCTCGTCAGCGCCGAGGCCATGAGGTATGCGGGCTGCAGAAGAGACCCTCACTCACTATCGTGTTGGCCAGCAGTCGGGATTTCACAGAACTGGATCTTCTTTCGGCCTCCCACCCAGCATCTCCAGTGCGGCCGGTTGGGAACCGACCGCTCACGCCGATGTGCGGTCGTTGCTAGGTCAGCCGGACGCCCACTGGTCCTAACGTTGACCGGTTGCGCCGTCGCTGCCGTCGCCCTCGTGCCGTAGGTCTCGGATGGTCGGCCGTTCTCTGGGAAGTCATCATTCTCGTCGGCGCATGCCTGATGGTTGCCGGCGGTCTGTGGTTCGCGAGGCTCAAGCCTCGACGACAGTCCTGATCCAAACCGTCACAGTTTGAGGCATGCGGCAACCCTCCAGTTCGTCCCCGCGAGAAACACGCCCTCATCCGCTGCAACCCGCGCTGCATGCCGATAACCGGACGCCCTTTTCATGCTGGTGTGACTTCAATCCGATTTGGGCAGAGTCAGTTTCGGGGCGCCCGGACGGCAGGACGCCGCGCGCGACCGGTACCTGGGGTGTATTGGATGTCAGGTCGGGTGCCGGCTCGGCTTTTCGTCAGGTGCCGCCGGGTCGAGAGACGGATCCGCTGCGCAGCTCATGTCTGCGGTCGTCTGCTGGTCTTGCTGGTCGTTGTCGTGCTCGCTCGCATTGCTGTGGTGCGCGTTGCTGGTAGCCCAGCTGGCCAGCAGGCTCAGGGCGTCCTGGGAGGGCGACCCAGGCTCGGCGGTATAGGTGAGCATGCTCTGGCCGGGATCGGCAGCCAGCGGGAAGGACTCGAACGGCAGCTCGAGGTCCCCGACGACCGGGTGATGGATGAGCTTCACGCCGGTGGTGTGGATCCGGACGTGGTGGGCGGCCCATCGGCCCCGGAACTCGTCGCTGCGGGTGGACAGCTCCCCGATCAGGTCCGAGAGTCCCCGGTCGTAGGGATCGCGTCCGGCCTCGGCGCGCAACAGGGCGACAGTGTCGTTGGCGGCCTTGTCCCAGTCGCGCCAGAACGCGGTCGCGTGCGGGTCGAGGAAGATGAACCTGGCGTTGTTGGGCGGGCTGACCGGGTCGGCGTAGATCGGCGAGTACAGCGCGAACCCGAGTTCGTTGGCGGTCAGGATGTCCAGGCGTGCGTTGAGCACGAACGCGGGCGTGCCGCTCATCGAGTCGAGGACGCGCTGCACCCCGGACCGGACTCGCTGCCGGGCCGGGCGGCGGCGCGGCGGCCGGGTCGTGCTGGCGGTGCGGATCAGGTCGAGCAGGTGCGCCCGCTCAGCCTCATCGAGCTGCAGTGCGTGCGCGATGCCGTCGATGACGCTCGCGGAGACGCCGGTGGCGTTGCCGCGCTCGAGCCTGGTGTAGTACTCGCTTGAGATGTCTGCGAGGAGGGCGACCTCCTCGCGGCGCAGGCCCAAGACCCGTCGGCGGTCTCGGCCATACACGGGCAGCCCGGCCTGCTCGGGACTGATCCTGGCCCGTCGCGTGCTCAGGAACTCGCGGATCTGACCGCGGACGTCGCCACGGATGTCCCGGTTGTCGCTCCTGCCTGCCATGTCATCCACTCTACGAGCGCTTCCGCGGGGCTGGGGGTCCCTGCCAGTACCCCTGTCATCAGGGTCTCCCACCTACCTGCGCCGACTGGTTCGGTAGAGAGTGCGTCGCCGATGACGCGGTCCCACACGTAGATCAACGAGAAGGAAGTGCAACACGTATGAGTGCCAAGAAGGTTTGGTTCATCACCGGCGCCGGCCGCGGCATGGGCGTCGACATCGCCAAGTCCGCACTGGCGGCCGGCAACGCCGTCGTCGCCACCGGCCGCAACGCCGACAAGGTACGGTCCGCGCTCAGTGCGGCGTCAGGCGAGCACGACGACCTGCTCGTCGTGACGCTCGACATCACCGACCCGGCCGACGCCCAGGCGGCCGCGCAGGCGGCGGCCGACCGGTTCGGCCGGATCGACGTGCTGGTGAACAACGCCGGCAACGCCTACATGGGCTTCTTCGAGGAGGTGTCCCCCGAGCAGGTCCGCGCCCAGATCGAGACGAACCTGTTCGGTCCGATGAACGTCACCCGCGCTGTGCTGCCGGTCATGCGTCAGCAGCGCTCTGGTCTGGTCGTCGCGATCTCGTCGACGGCCGGCATCTCAGGCGTGGAGTTCACCTCCGCCTACGCTGCGTCCAAGTTCGCCGTCGAGGGGTGGATCGAGTCCATGACCCCGGAGGTCGCCCCGTTCGGGATCCGCACCATGATCGTCGAGCCCGGCTTCTTCCGCACCGACCTGCTGGAGCCTGAGTCGGCAACCTACGGCGAGCTGTCCATCGAGGACTACGCCGATCGCACCCAGGCGATCATCGCCGCCTGGAACGACATGAACGGCAACCAGGCCGGCGACCCCGCCAAGCTCGGCCAGGCCCTGGTCCAGGTCGCCAGCCAGGACACCCCGCCGCTGCGGTGGGTCGCCGGAGCCGACGCCGTGCAGACCGCTGAGCAAAAGGCGAAGGACGTGCTCGCCCAGGTCGAGGCCTACCGCGACCTGTCCTCCTCCCTCGCCCACGACTTCGCCGCGTGAGATGAGGACGGCCCCCTTCGGCGCGCTCGCCGTCGCGACCGGTCTCGCGCTCGGCGGGTGCGCCGGTGAGGACGACCGCGAAGCTGGCGGCTCTCACAGCGGCCAGCCATGTCCCAACCCCACCCCAACCACGCAGATCAGGTAGCGCTCGTCGTCAGTCAGCGGCACGGTCACCAGCTCGGTCTGATCAGGGCTCGACGCGGTCATCTGCATGGAGTAGTTCGTCCTCCTCGCCGAGGCGGCGAAACGGGTTGCCGGCCTCCTCGCCTGAACGCACTCATCTGCCGCGAGTCGCGTCAACACTGCGGCAAGCCGTGGAACATGCTCGGCGAATTGCCACGCCGCTGTGCTCTTCTCGTGGTCGTTTAGGCGGCGAAAGGTGTGGGTTCAGCCACCACCCCTGCGGCGAAACGAACGTCGGCTGTGCGCCGGGCCGTGGACGCCGTGGACCTTCCCGGCGTCCTTCCCCGCACGCTCCGCACTCGTGTCCGCCTCCTTGCCGCGCTTGCGTTCCAGCGCCTCGCGAAACTTGCGCTTCACCTCGTCCTCGGAACGTTCAGATCCTGACGCGGCGGCAGCCATACGGACCTCCTGCCCTCGAACATCCACAGCCTCCCACATTCGGCACCGCCCGGCGCCTGCAGCCCCCGTCCTGCTGACTGAGCACGCGGTTGCAGCGAGCCGGTGTCCGCGCGGAAACCGTGACATGCCTGGCAATGCCGGGACCTGACTTAAGTCATTTGAACCTCACAATACGGGCGCCGGTCGTGCTCGCTCCACACCGCGAGCGTTGAGCGCCCGGAGCGATACGCCGCCTATCCTCTGGAGGAGCACCTCCGTCCCGTCAAGGCGAAGCCGTGGTCCCACGCGCTCTTCTGCCGCATATCGCGCGGTCTCGCGCTCTCAGTGCCTGAGCCAGTGTTCGATGGTGGCGGCTGCCTCGTCTATATCCGAGGTCCGTAGCCGCTGGTTGTCTGCCATGCCCTCAATCAGAAATGGCGGCTCACCATTGGCCGCGGTCTCGATCTGGACCTCGGTGGCGGCGTCATTGCCCAGCCGGATGAACCAGAGGTTATCGTCGTCCGCGCCGGGGTGCTTCACCTGAAGCCGCTCGACACTGATGTGAGCGGTGAAGTCCCGAAGCCGGGTGAACACCTGATCAACAGGGCCACCGCTGAGGTAACCCGATTCGGACACGAGTGCCTCCAGCCGACCCGTTTGCTGTTCACAGCATGACGCCGAGCGGCACATCCGGTCATGCCGCAGTCAAGATGCGTCGTGCGCGCGAGGCAGCCACATCTGGCCCCGCTGGGGCACGACGGCTTCTCCTGCTGAGGGCAGGTCGATAAGGAGCGCGCCATTCTGCCGATAGAGGCGTATCTGGTGCCGGCCGTCGAGCTGCTAGAGGCGGCGCTGGCCCGCGACGAGAGTGAGCCAGTCGATCATGCGTGGCTGACTTTGCAGCACGCCCGGATGTGCGCCGAGGTGGGGCGCCTGGACGAGGCACGTACTGCAGCCATTTCTGTGCAGAAAATCCAGGTGGCGAATCCTGACGACCTAAGTTAGATACTCGTTGACGAACAGTCCATTTCACGGTACACGTGGCTATGGACGGCAAAGCGTTAACCGCAAGACCTTGATCCTTTCTGGACACATAGCAAATGAGGGTCGCTCGGGGAGAAAGGGATTGTTCCACGTGTCCGACACCGATCAGATCCGAGCGCTCCGCGCCTACTATCTGCACGACAACGACGGTGAGCCCAGCATCTTTCATATCTGGGAGAGAGGCAGCGGGCGGGGAGACGTGACGACCCCGGCCACGTCCAGCTCCGCGTACCGG